>JAESFZ010000090.1_pt1 | contig 222898 bp, 223 predicted proteins | sample 9269561 | NCBI WGS metagenome assembly JAESFZ01 (sample SAMN14515552, study PRJNA621657) | algae metagenome | isolation source: Tildeniella nuda ZEHNDER 1965/U140 and co-occurring heterotrophs from wet... | place: Switzerland: Stansstaad, Zurih | collected 1965-01-01 | reverse complement strand
CCACAGGCTCACGGATGCCGTCGATGTCGACAGGAGGCGCTGCAATGAAGGCGATGATGAAGCAGATGGTCGCAGCCAGCAGGGTGGGTACCATCAAGACACCGAACCAACCTACGTACAGGCGGTTATCGGTGCTGGTCACCCAGTTGCAAAACTGGTCCCAGACGTTGACGCTCTCGCGTCTCTGTAAAGTCGTAGTCATGGTGGTTATGAGTGCTTGGTTTAACGTATTTAGCAGTTTTACCTGCATGTTTAGTAGTATAAACCGAACATTGCTTTTTGTAAAGTAGATGCAACAAAAGCTAAGGTAGTTCAGTGTGTTAATGTTCTGGACAGCCTGTGAGCAAAGCCCCAGGCTTTGTAAATCGTCCTTAACGTGTGTCTACTTTTATGAGAAAACATCGTTACAGCAACGTCATCTGAAGCGCGCTCATCGATCGCTTTTTGATTTAAAGACTGGCAGAACACTATTGCCGCTTTCTGGCGAGTGGTTTTACTTGCTCAGACTTTGCTTCATAGTGCTCAGCGCTTGCTCAATGTCTAGCTCTACAAAGCGATCGAGCGCGAGATAAACCCAGTGGTAAGACCGCTGTGTATCTTGAAACGTTTTTTGAAAGCCCAATGCCAAACGCAAGTCTTCGTAGAGAGGATGCAGGATGAGCGAGTAGAGATCACAGAGGTTGGGAAAATCTTGCTGCATCTGTATTAGCGTCTTACGGCTGTCTTCCAGCAACAAGTAGATGTTCTCGCTTTGAAGGTAAGGGGTATCAATGACCCAGGAGCGGATATAAACAGATGTGCAGTCTTGATCGCCGACAACCGCCATTGTGAAGGGATCGATAGTGACATCAGAGGACAGATAAAAGCTCTTACTCGGTGCTTGAAAGAAGTGAACTTCCGATTCGCTGGTCACGGGGTAGAGCACTGAAATACCCACTGGGTTGAGATTGTCAGACCGACGAAGAACCCGCAACCCGTGGGGATACTGTTGTGCCCAACTGCGTAACGCTTTAGCAATTTTGTGGGAGGCTGTAGCAACGTCTTTCATCAACTCCGCATAGGTGCGGGCGATGAGATTTGCGATCGGGATCGTATCTGTACGGGGATTAAATGCATCTGGAACAAGCGTGACGGGTGTCTGGGGCTGAAGACGTGTTTCTAGCTCTGGAATCGAGCGGATCTGAAGGCAAAGGGTTTGTCCATCGAACTGCTTTTCGAGCAGACCGAGTGCCACGAAGCGATCGATCATCATGCCAGCAGCGCGATCGCTCCCTCGATCCTGGTTGCCATAAAACAGTTCTGCGGCTTCTCGATGCGTACAAGCGATTAAACCATCTGTTGAATGCAATTGCCTGAGTGGTGGCATTAAGCGATCGCTAGACAACTGCCGTTGCTTGAGCAGCAGGTATGCCCAAAGACGGACAAAATATTCTGCTCGACGACGCGTCAAGCCTCCGCGCCCCATCAGCATCGACATGTAGAGGCGTTGTTCTGCCAGCGGGAAAAACCGATCAAGCGACTCCGGGTCTAACCGATCATCAGATTGGGGCACAGGCTTCAGAGAACTCATTGATTTGCCAGATATGGAGAGAGGACGAGTACTAACGATTTTTCTTGAGCGTTTGACAGCGGCTCATGGCGTGAGAACGGTGAAGAGTACCCAAATGGGTGAGTCCGTTCATGAACGTTAGACCGACAATAAGGAACATTGGTGAGTCGCTGTGCGGAATCTGAAAGCCGTTGGTGAAGCTAAAAGGTCAGCGTTTGAAACAATCGATTCTGCTTTTAGATGCGGGCAGAGCGGTTTGATTCGGTGTCCGGATCAGGAGTCTCTTGAGACTGAAATGGCAAAAGTGTCCAAGCAGATTGATGTTCAAGCAGATTGATGCGATCGCCTCTGTCACAGCCTCTTTGCTAAAAACGAAGATAGGCGCTTAGGGCTACAGCTATATTGCTGGCTTGAGTTCATTATTGACCAACTGGAGGCTTCTTACAATCCGGAAGTGGAAAAAACTTCACCTCACTTCGGATTAGTTCACCCCTCTTCGGATTTGTGCATTGCAAGTGAGCCTGCTTCGGCGATCTGTTGCGGGCTGCGGATTGCTCGTTGCGTCTTCATCAGGGGAGCAATCAAAATAGCGGCATCGTTTGTGGAGTCTGATCGATGACAGCCCCCCTACTGTTTGCCTCTTTAGAACCACCCTTTCCTGGTTCGCTATTTAGCCCTCGCACCACTGAAAAAGCTGGTAAGCCTTCATCACGTCTGACAAAACATGCCTCTGGCGACCCACAGAAAGGTGCTAACGCACCATCAAGCGAAGCAACCACGCTGAACTTGATCCGGAGTAGTCTGCTGGAGTCGCTGAATCAGGGTGTAATTGTCACGTCTCGCACGATACAGCCGTTGTACTGGAATGCCAAGGCGCGATCGCTCTGCCAGTATCTGTCGGGCAGTGAATTTCCGCCACTTGAGTTGCCACCAGCAGTGTCGGAAGTTTGCCATCGGCTCATGCGAGAGGAATCGAGGAGCGATCGTCCCTTTGTCATGGAGTGCCAGACATCAACCGGTCAAACCATCCGCATCAGCGCTCGTTGGCTTGATCTAACGACTCAACGAGATGCAGGTCTCCAGTCATCTGATCAGGGTCGGCAGCACTATATCCTGGTGTTTTTAGAAAACTGCAACGACCTTTTGCAGGAGGAGCTACGGATCGAGCGTAAGAAGTATGACCTGACGGAGCGCGAGGCAGAAGTTTGGATGTTACTGCGGCAAGAATATTCTTACCAGGACATCGCCAGAATGCTGCAAATCAGCCTTAATACGGTCAAAACGCATGTGAAGAATGTCTATGCGAAGAAGCGCAGTTGCCAGGGACGTGAAAAGTTCTGGTGCTGCGATTAAGCGCTACCGCAGGAGTTAGAAGTCCGGAGCAGGAGTGAGAAAGGCTTAACTCTAGCTTGTGGATTGTCGGGATGGGTCAATCTGACATTTAAAGAACACGGAAACAACGCGATGAAACTTGAGGAAAGGTTAGCCTGTAAGGTGGCGACGACAAACTTTCCAGGGGTCTTGGTGCCCCATCGATCGTCTGATCGGAGTACCTGTATCTAACATTGCTCGTTTCAAGCCTGCTGTATGAATGCTAAAACTGCGACGTATAGTCCTGCTTATACGCTGGTGCCGACCTATGAGTGCTTTAACCGTTGCAGCTACTGTAATTTTCGGACTGATCCGGGCAAAAGCGATTGGCTAACTCTGGCTGATGCAGAAGCGCAGCTACGATCGCTCCAACATCAGGGTGTCATTGAAATTTTGATCTTGAGTGGCGAGGTACATCCTCAGAGCGATCGACGATCGCGCTGGCTCCAACATCTCTATGAACTGTGCGATCTGGCTCTGTCGCTGGGCTTTCTGCCACACACTAATGCGGGACCGCTGAGCGTTGTTGAGATGGCTCACCTGAAAACCGTCAATGTCTCAATGGGCTTGATGGTAGAGCAAGTGACACCGAGCCTGTTGCAAACCGTCCATCGCCATGCGCCAAGCAAGCGTCCAGAACTCCGCTTGCAGCAGCTTGCCCAAGCGGGTGAACTCCAAATTCCCTTCACCACAGGTCTACTGTTAGGTATTGGCGAGACCGAAGCGGATCGTTGGCAAACATTAGAGGCGATCGCGCAACTACATCGACGATGGGGACACATTCAAGAAGTCATTTTGCAGCCCTATAGCCCTGGACAAACGGAAGCATGGGCAAGTACAGCCTTTTCTCCCGCACAATTGCTTGCCACGATCGCAGTGGCTCGACGCATTCTGCCTGCTGATATTGCACTGCAAATTCCGCCGAATCTAGTTTCGCGATCGCAATTACTTGCCTGTCTGGACGCTGGTGCAAGCGACCTGGGTGGTATTGGACCACATGATGAAGTGAATCCGGATTACCCACACCCGATCGATGCTGAACTGGCAACCAGTCTGGCTTCTAGTGGTTGGAAGCTGGTACCGCGACTGCCAATTTATCCACAGTACGATCAGTGGCTGTCGATCGAGCTGAGAAACGTGGTCGAGGGCTGGCGAAAGCGGCTAGGAGCTTCGAGAGTGCAGGTTTAGAGAGAGGGGATCAGTGTGTCTATCAGCTTGCTTCTTAGGCTCTAGGCTTCTCGTTCTTTTGTGGGGTGGTGGCACGATCGTTCGTCGCCAATGGCAAGACTACACGGCTCAAGATGCGGTTATCGTCTAGTTTATAGAGATTCAGTTCGCCGCCAATTTGCTTCATTAACGATCGGCAGATGTGCAGATGTTGTCCTGGTGGTTGATCAAGAGTCGATGGTGCTAATAGATCAGTAGCCCGCCCGGTTTCTAGTTCGGTCAGCAAGCGTGGCTCCATTTCGCCGCTGTCGGTGATGGAAAGTTCGAGCCAGTGGTTGTCGATCTGACGGCACCACAGGTCGATGCGTCCACCCACATCAGACCGTTGGCAGGCACTCAGCAAGACTTCATGCAGCACCAGCTCAATCTTGGTAATATCGCCACTAATCGTAAGATTGGTTTCATCGTGTACCTGAGACCAGAGCTGTTGTTGCTTCATGAGTCCGTCTACTCGCCCTAGCGATCGCTTGAGCAAACTAACCAGCGAGAGCGTGCGGAGTTGGGTTTGCAGTCGCCACTGCTCTGTCTGTATCAATGGGGAAAGTGGAGCAACGGCATCGTTAAGCTGGCGTAAGATCTGCTGGTGCCGAGTGCTGAAAAGGGGATCTTTAGGGTTGCCAAGGTCTTGGAGGCGCTTCAGATTCGGGAGGAGCGATCGGTACAGTTCCTCCAACGATCGCTGCTTGTACCAGTTCAACTGCTCCAGCGCTTCACGCTGAGCAGACAGTTTCTGGGTCAAGGTCAGGTAGCGACGTGACCAGGCTAGCTGGCTGACGAGGGTACCCAACGCACTGAGGTGCCGCTCTGACCACTGACGATCAACCCCATCAGCAATCAGCACAATGCCTGACGGTTCGTGGTCTGGAGCGGTTCTCAAAGCGATCGCCAACAGTTGACCGATGCCAGATCCGGTGAGCCACTGGCGTGTTTCAGCAGGAAGGTCAGCGATCGCTAGCGGCAGCACGCCATCGCTTTCTAGCACCCACTGAATCAAGGCATCCGTGTGGACTGGGATCACTGCATCGACTTTGATGGTAAACCGATCGCTGCTCCAGATCGGACTGACCACTCGACCGCTGGTTTCACCTGGCGACCAAACAACCAGCGTTGCTAGAGGCACCTGAAGTACTTGAGCAATGTGTTGCAGCGCCGATCGTTCCAGAGGCTCCAGTTGGTGCATTTGCTGAATCATCGTCAGCCCCCACTGAATGGTTTGGTTGACCTTCTGCTGTTGCTCATTTTGTTTTTGCAGTTGCCACTGATGCAAAATCAGCCCCAGTTGCTGGCTGACAACCCGCACCAGATCATGCTCAGGGCGACTCCAGGTACGCGGGCTTTCATGACAAATGACGACCAGCCCTTCGAGGGGGTGTCCAAGTGAGACATTACAAAGCACGAGCGATCGCACACCCAGTTCTAGCAGGCGATCTTGCCATGCCAGCAGGCGCAAATCACCATCCAAATTTTCGATGCCAATAGTGTCGCGGCTTTTTTCCAGCAGTTTCCAGTCAGCTTCGTTGAGTGTGCTAAGTGGTGCAGTCAGCGGGCGACGATTCGCTGGTTGGCTTTGATACGCAAGGTCAAACGTGCCCTGTTCTGAGTTGTAGAGCAAAACCAAAAAGCGATCGGCTCTCAAACGTTTGCAAACTTGTTCAGCCGATAGGGTGAGCGTGGCTTTCCAATCCTCTTCGCTGTAAATCGAACGAGCAATTTCGGCAGTGAGGACGCGATCGCGCTGGATCTGGTCAATAGTGTTCTCCATGTCATCCAGGGGCGCAATCAGGGCGATGATTTGCGCTGCACCGCGCATGTAGCTTTTCTCTTCGTCTTCCCAGATGCGAGGTTCACTCCCTTCCACTGCCAGAAAACCCAGCAGTTCGTTCTGAAACAAGATTGGCGCTGCCAGGAGCGATCGCGCCCGCATTTGCTGCATCAGGCGGCTTGTCGTATCTGCTTTCAGGGAACTGTGTGCCTCGCCGATCGCCACCAGTTGATCGGCGAGCAACGCCTGATAAAAACTGCTCACTTCTTGCGCGGTGATGCCTGAGGCGAGTTGGGTTGCCTCACTGAACCCTGCCGCCTTTTGACGATTGCTGATACGTCGCCAGAAATACCGCCGCTCGCGCTCAAACCAGTACACATTGGTGCGCGTTGGCTGCACAAACTTATGCGTTTCTTCGACAATGGCTTCTAACCGAGCACCCAAACCAGTGAGCGATCGCAGCTTCGTCAACAGTGTCAGCAATGGTTGATCGGGGCGCTTGGTTTGCTGTCGCTGCCACTCGGCTTCAATTTGATAGAGCGCTGTTGCCAGTCCGCCCAAAACCATTGACAGCCGAGCTTTTTCGTCCGATCGCGGTGACGCACCCCAGAGGGTTGAGCCTAGCAGCGTAACCCCAAAGCACCGATCCTTGTAGCGAATCGGGAAAATCACTGTTCCTTGCACGTCACAAGTTTGTGCCACTTTGCGCCACTCACCAGCCCGCAGTTCCTGTCGCAAATCTGGAACTGCCAGCGGACGTTGCTGAATGACGACCTGTTCTAATAGCTCACCAGGGTTCAACAAAAACCGCTGCTTGAGGAGCGGTATCTTGCCAGACGGCGTTGTTCCACCCTTACCATACAGGCGATGCTCCAGGCGATCGTAGAGACCAATCCAGATCAGGCTGTAGTCAAACTCAGCTTCAAGGTAATTAAGGGCGGTATCAATGAGAACATCGGAATTTTCTTCTTCCCGCAAAATTTGCAGGACTCGCCCCAGGGCAACCAACTGTTTATCGTTGGCGTTTGGCTCTTTTGGTGGAACCATTGAGTGCAGTGATAGGTACGCCAATACAACGAATATGAGCGGAGCAGCTTGCGTCAGGCAAACTACTGGCAAGTAATCAGTTTCAGGTAAAAAGTTACACTGAAATCAGGTGGGCAATGCAACCAGAGTAGACTGCCGCCACCTGTAGGAGCGTTAGTAATCATCCTAGTTTGTTTTCGAGGGTTCAGTGCAAATGCAGAACGTTCAGGCAGAAAGCAACGCTTGAGGTATGGTAATGCTTACGATCGCACAGCACAAATGGTTCACACACCGCAGCTCTAAAACATATCTAGCTTTAAAACAGTGGACATCTATCGATCTGTCATTCGTCCAGCGCTATTCTCAGGGCTAAAGGCAGATCCAGAGTGGTTGCATCAGCAAACGCTGAGCGCTCTGGGTTGGCTCGATCGCCATCACCACCAGCCTCCTGCTCACTGGCTTCAAGCTCAGTTAACCAAAGCCTATTGCCTGAAGGACGATCGCCTAGCGCAATCGCTCTGGGGCTTGCGGTTTAGCAACCCGATCGGTCTAGCCGCTGGGTTTGACAAAGATGGGGTTGCTTCTGGCGTTTGGTCGAGCTTTGGCTTTGGCTTCGCAGAACTCGGTACCGTGACCTTCACTGCTCAACCTGGCAATCCAACCCCGCGACTGTTTCGCCTACCGTTAGACAATGCCGCGTTAAATCGCATGGGCTTTAACAATCAGGGGGCAGCACTGATGGCGGCAACGTTGCGGCAGCGGTGGGAGTCAGCAGTCAGCAGTCAGCAGTCAGCAGTCAGCGGTCAAAGCTCTTCCCCCACTCCCCACTCCCCACTCCCCACTCCCTTCCCCCTCGGCATCAATCTAGGTAAATCTAAACGCACTCCGCTAGAGGAAGCAGCGGCAGATTATGTGGGTAGTTTTCGCTTGCTCAAGGACTGGGGTGATTATTTTGTAGTGAATGTCAGTTCGCCGAACACGCCGGGGTTGCGATCGCTTCAGGCAGCCGATCAGCTCGAACCAATTTTGGCGGCACTTCAGCAAGAAAATGCTGAGCAGAAACCATTGCTGATCAAAATCGCACCTGATTTAGAGTGGGATGCGATCGCTGCGGTCTCAGGACTGGCTCAGACGCACAAGCTGGCGGGCATGATTGCCACTAACACCACCATTCGACGCGATGGGTTGAAGACGCAAGTGCTGCGATCGACGGGCAAGTCGGTACTGGAGGAAGCGGGTGGGATTAGCGGTGCCCCTTTAAGGCAGCGATCGACCGACGTGATCCGGTTCATCTGGCAAGAAACGCAAGGCAGGCTACCGATTATTGGCGTTGGCGGGGTGTTTACGCCAGAGGATGCCTGGCAAAAAATCACGGCGGGAGCTAGCTTAGTGCAAGTTTACACGGGTTGGTTTTACGAAGGTCCTGAGATGGTGCGCCGCATTTTAGAGGGGATACTGCAAAAGCTGGAGGAGCGAGGATTGACTTCATTGGAGCAGGCGATCGGGTTCAAGGAATAGCGCTTAGGGCAAAAGCCTTTTAGGGCATTGCTGAATGCAAGTATGATTTGCCCTCATCTCCGACCCTTCTCCCCAAGGAGAAGGGAGCTAGAAGTCTTGTTCCCTCTCCTTTTGGGGGCGTTGCAGAATACATGTATGAATTGCCCTCATCCCCAACCCTTCTCCCCAAGGAGAAGGGAGCAGAGACGCTTGTCCCCTCGCCCTTTGGGAGAGGGCTAGGGTGAGGGCAACCCAAGCGCTTCACACCCAGATCCAGCAACGCCCCTTTTGGGAGAGGGCTAGGGTGAGGGCAGCTTTGAGCGCATGTGACTATGGCGATACATTGCTCCAACCGGAGGACGGCAGGAGCAGACAAGACAGGCTAGCTTGAAGTGAAATGCTGCTTTTCAGGAGGGCTAACCCAATGAAACGTGTAGTCTATGCCTTTTCTACCGCGATGGCATTCACGCTCGTAGCGGCGAGTGCCTCGTTGGCTCAGTCAGTGCCTCACAGCGATCGCCTACCGCCATCCAAACTACAGCAATTTTCGCGGGACTTGACTCCTTCTAGCGCCCAGGACTTCTTTAAAGCCGGACAGACGGAGTTGGAACAAGAGATCCGGCTGTTGACTCGTCCGCGATCGCCTCTTAGTGAGAACGTACTGACCGTTCGTCAAGGCACACAAGCGCAACCAGAGATTAAACCAGAGCAACCCGTTGCTTTACCACGCAACTAACGACATAGAGGAGAATTGTGTTGCCAAATTGTTAGCACTTGTGTGAGCGACTCTCTAAGAGCTTGCTAAAAAATAACGGCACACTTTTGGATTAGCTATCAGCTATCAGCTATCAGCTATCAGCTATCAGCTATCAGCTATCAGCTATAGCGATCCGATTTGATTTGTGAAAGTGATGCTGGGATAGCTTTCAGCACTCAGCGCTCACGTTCAAGCTGACGGCTGAGGACTGACGGCTACAGACCATGCTGTTATTTCTGTACAACTACCTAAGCTATGAGTTTTTACGCTGGCATTGATTTCGGGACATCGGGAGCACGCCTCGCCGTTATTGATGCCGAAGCGCATCTGTGCTCTCAAGCAAGCCGTACCTTTGGCACCGTCGCAGAGTCAGAACTGCTCGATTGCTGGCAGGACACGTTGTTCTCACTGTTAGGAGACATCGATCGCGCAGAGCGGCAAAGACTAAGGGCGATCGCCATCAATGGCACCTCTTCTACCGTATTACTGTGTAACGCAGCAGGACAACCTGTGACAACACCACTTCTCTACAACGATGCACGTGGAGCGTCAGAAGTGGACACTTTACGACAGTTATTTTTGCAAGCGCTCTACACTAACGCTCGCGGTCAGCAGATTGTGCTGAGTGCCACCTCTAGCCTGGTGAAACTGCTGTGGTGGAGTCGGCAGTCCGTCTTTTCGCAGGCGCGATACTTACAGCATCAGGCAGATTGGTTAGGGTTTCTGCTGCACGGTCAACTAGGCATGAGTGACTATCACAACAGCCTGAAGCTGGGCTACGACGTTGCAAATTTGCGCTATCCAGATTGGCTGACCGATTTAGCGATCGCCCCCCTTCTACCCCGCGTCGTCGCACCAGGAATGCCGATCGGAACCGTGCAGCCAGCTATTGCCAAGAGATTCACTTTGCCTTCTGACTGCCAGGTTTGTGCAGGAACCACCGACAGCATTGCCGCGTTTCTGGCAAGTGGAGCAGCACAACCGGGAGAAGCCGTTACCTCGCTGGGATCAACACTCGTGCTGAAGTTGCTCAGCCAAACGCCAGTCGAAAACAATGCTCATGGTATCTATAGCCATCGGCTGGGCGATCGCTGGCTGGTGGGTGGAGCCTCTAATACAGGTGGCGCTGTCTTACAGCAGTTTTTCACCCCAGCAGAGTTGGTGGATTTGAGCGATCGCATTCCCGTTGCGCAAACGAGTCCATTCGACTATTACCCGCTCACGCAACCAGGAGAGCGCTTTCCAGTGAATGATCCCCACCTGTTACCGTGTCTAGAACCACGACCCGCCGATCCAGTCGCGTTTCTGCATGGACTGTTAGAGAGCATGGCGCGGATTGAGGCGGAAGGCTATCGACTACTGCAAGCGTTGGGCGCAACACCACTACAGCAGGTTTATACGGCAGGTGGTGGGGCACGTAATGCGGCATGGACTGCCTTGCGGTTGCGACAGCTTGGCGTTCCAGTGAAGCGATCGCAGCAACCAGATGCTGCTTATGGGACGGCGCTACTAACAATGACTGCATTTACGGGCAGGCAATCGCTGTAAGCCTGAACAACTACGTGCTCAAGAGAGCGTGAATCGAGAGCGTAGCTTTATCGTTGTTTGCAAAACACTTAGGATCGTGGCTTTAATCAAACCACATACTTGCGTAGACTCCAAGGCTTGTGATGCGTTACGGCTCACGCCTGACACATCCTACAAAAGCCAATCTTATTTAATTCTCATTCCTTAGCATTTCCTTACGGTCTGTCTTACATGAGCCTGAACCAGTTGGCTATGATGTCCGCAACATCGAAAAAGTGTAGAGATATCAGCAATTATGCTGAGAAGTTCACGGGTTTTGCTCATTGAAATCAGGTAAATACACGCATGGGTTTGCATGAGGCTGTGTCATAGGCTGATTACACTGTATGACATCAGCGGTGTCGTTAGTCAGTCGGGCACTGCTCTACGATCGACCTTCTACAGATCGGCAAGGGATTGATCGCACCATTCGCTATGTACCTGCCGCTTTATAGACGTAATACCAATTCTACAAAATCGCCCTACAGATTCGTTCTTGCTGCTGACCGCTGACTGCTGACCGCCAGCCAAGGGTTGAATCTGTAGCTACAGTTTATAGGAAAGGTATAACAGCAGCGTTCCGAGGGCTTAAGCAGTTTTGACAACCTTTATCCCATGCCGCCAATGACTAGCAAATCGATGACGTTTCGGTTTCCAGCGCTGTTGGCACAGGCGATCGAAACCCAGGCAAGAGCAACAGGCAAAGACCGAACCACAGTCGTTGCCGAAGCACTAGGGCAGGCATTCGGCTTGTCGTTGCCATCCAAAATGCCAGTGACGATCGAAATGCTTCAGCAGCGGCTGGAAACGGTAGAAAGCAGTATGACGCTCCTTTCTGAGCAGCTTTCCAGCCTACAGAAAATGACCTGTACAGATACCAGTACTGTTTATCGTCTTGAACTCCTGGAACAATTTAGCCATTCGCTGAGAGCCTTACTTGCAACATCGCTTGGTGAAGCCTCTATCAGCCTGTTACCGCAAACGATCGTTGAAATCAGCCAGCGCAGTCAGCGTACGGATAGTTCGCAGCAAGCATTAGAGCCGGGTCGACTGCAATTGGCTGCCCGGTTAGAGCCTCAAACCGACTTAAGGGAGCGCATTCTGGCAACCATGTCAGCTCCTGTTTTTGTCTGCGATCGTTCACGGCGGTTGCTCTACATCAATCCGATGGGGGTGCGATCGCTGGGGTTAGAGCCGCATAATGCGCTTCAACAAACCATACAGGCGTTTGCTTTACCACCAGAGACAACCGCACAACTAACAGTTCAATTTGAAACCGTGTTTTTAACCGGGCAGTCCCTTACCAGTGAAATCAGTTTCACAACGTCATTGCATGGGATGCGAGAGTATGAGTACACTCTCAGTCCGATTCAAGGCACAGTTGACCACATTGAGGCTGTCCTTTTTAGCACTCAAGAAATTACAGAACGTAAGCAGGTAGAAGCCGCATTGCAAGCATCGGCAGCAAAGTATCAGCATCTATTTGAGTCTACAAACGACGCGATTTTGATTTTGGATGCTTTGACACGACGCATTTTGGACGCAAATACGAACGCCTCCAGGCAACTGGGATATACACGTCAAGAATTATGCAAGTTGAGTCTTGATGAGGTGGCACCACTGTGGGGTACAGAAGTGCTTTCCGAGCTATCGCAACGGTTGAGATTGCACGGCAAGTCTTTCTTTGAACACGTGTTGCGCCACAAAGATGGTACAGATATTCCAATCGAGCTTAGTAGTCGCCTGATTGAGTATGGCGATCGGCTAGCGATTCAGAGCTTTATACGCGATTTAAGCGAAGCGACGCATCACGATGTCAGTCTTCACTAACTATTCTTCACTAACTGTTAATAACATCCCGTCAACTTGTGCGCTCGACCTTGAACGTGCTCACTGATACTTGCAGCGCTTGAGCAATGCCAACTGTTTGTTGCAGTGAAGTGGTTACTTGCTGAGAGGCATGAGCGGTTTGGTGCGATCGTTGCGCTAGCTTTTGCATCAACAGCGCCACAGCCTGGGAGATTTGCGTTTGTGAAATGGTTGCTTCTGAAATGGATTGCACAAGTTGATCGGTTTGCTTTGAGAGGTAACGGAGTTGCCCCAAATTCTGCTTCGCATCTTCAACCAGTCGAGTACCTTCCACCATTTGCACCGTACTTTGCTCCATTGCTTCCAGCACCTGACGTGTTTCCCGCTGAATGTCGTCCACGATTTGCTCAATTTCTTGAGTCGCCGATGCTGACTGTGCCGCGAGTTCCCCAACCTCTTCGGCGACAACAGCAAACCCCAAGCCGTTTTCGCCTGCTCGTGCTGCCTCAATGCCTGCATTCAGCGCGAGCATGTTGGTTTTCAGCGCGATTTGATTGATGAGGGAGATGACTTTCGAGATTGCCTGCGACGATTCACCCAGACGTTTCATTTTATGAGCGGTTTCAGACATCGTTTCGCGTAGCTCGAAAATGCTGTGAACGGTGAAGTCGATCGCCACCTGACTTGCCTCTGCTGTCGAAGCAGCCGTATGGGTAACGGCGGCTGCCTGATGGGCACTCTCTGCAACCGCCTGGATCGACGCGTTCATACGATCAACAGAGCTTAACGTTTGGGTAATGTCGTCTGACTGCTGGAGTGCTTCAGCCGCGAGTTGCTGAATGGTCGTTTCGTTTTCGCTCAGTGCGGTATGAACTTGCGTTGCCGTTTGCTGCACCTGCACGACAATTTGCCGCAAACTTTCGACGATCGCGTTGAAGAAATCAGCCACGGTGCCAATCTCGCCAGCAGTCACATCTGCCCGCACAGTCAGGTTGCCCGATGCCGCCCCTTCGACCTGGTCTAGCAAAACCACCAGTTGCCGCTGCAAGATTTCTCGCTGTTGACGCTGTTCGTCTGCCAACTGCTCAGCTTGCTGACGCGATTGATCAAGCTGGTGCAAAACGCCCTTGCGATCGAGGGAAAGCCCAATCTGAGCCGCAACTTCTTTAAAGAAGGTGATTTCCGGCTCCTGCCAGGAGCGTGTCCGCGAGCACTGATGCGTCACCAGCAAACCATGCAGCGTACTGTTCGCCAGGATCGGCGCAACCATGTTGGCTCTGACTTTAAAGGGTTCCAATTGCGCCAGATGGCATTCGGTGAGTCCAGCGTTGTAGATATCTTCCAACGTTTGCACACGCCCCTGCTTGTATTTATCTACATAGTTTTCGGCAAAGCACGGGTCTGCAATCATCGTGCCAAGGGCGCTGGGATACTGATGCTCTACCGCTTCTGCAACAATCGTGCCTTTCCAGGCTGCGTCAAACAGGTACACGATCGCCCGATCCGTCTTCAGCGTCTCTCGCACACCTCGTACCGTCGTGTTGTAAAGCTCCTGGTCACTCAGCGTCGTCCGAATGCGTGAGCTAATATGATAAAGCTGCTGCGCTCGCTCAGTTTCAGCATTTTTCTGTGCCAAAAACGTGACCCGATCAAGGGACAGCCCAACCTGGATGGCAAGCTCCTTCAGAAAATCAATTTCACCGGGATTCCAGCGATGCGTCGCTACGCAGTGATGAGCAATCAGCAGCCCATAAAGCTGATCATCCTTCAGGATGGGGGTGACCAAATTGGCTTTGATTTGCAGCCGCGTCATCAGCTTTAAGTGCTCTGGATGAAACCCTGCGTTAAAGACATCATTCGTCGCTACGACTCGCCCCTGCCGATAGGCTTCAATTAAGCTGTCGCTGATGCAGGCATCTTCGATTTTGTCTTCCAGGGCGATCGGGTAACCTGGTGTCACCGCTTCAGTCGAGATATAGCCACTCCAATCAGAGAAAAAGCGGTAGATTACCACGCGATCCACGTTCAACGTTGCCTTCGCACCTTGAACCGCCTGTTCTAAGACTGACTCTAAGTCTTGCTCCGTCCGCGCCCGCGCCCCTGCAATCTGACCGATCAGGCGGGTTTGTCTGACTTCAGTTTCCCGCTGGTAGGTTTGGTCAGCAAACTGTGATTCAGCCGCTACTGCGCTATCTGCCAGTTGGTTAAACACCTGAGCGATTTTGCTAATTTCATCCGTTGCCGTCACCTCGGCACGAATCTCATGCGCCCCCAGAGAGAACATTTGCGTATCTTGCTGTAGCCGTTTGACGGGTCTGGCGATCGCCCGATAGAGCAATAGCAGTACGCCTGTATGGGTTGTCAGCACTAGCGCGATCGTCCATAGCTGCTGCTGCCAGACAAGTTGACGTATTGTTTCAGTCCGTTGCTGCTTAGCGGTTGCCGATTGCCCTGCACCAGCAGCCAGTTGCCCCTGAGTGATTGAGGCAGTCAACCATGCCCCCGCACCCGCAATTCCCACAATAGACAACACTCCTGATGTCACCCAACCCAGCAGGTACTTGTGTCGTATGGATTGGGTCCCGAACCATTGCCGTTGCGATCGCGGTTGCAGAGAGTTAGCTCTACTTTGGTCAGAGCTGAGCTGAGGCTGCGATCGCTCAGAGTCCTTAGAAGGATCAGGCTCATCAACTGGAAACGCTGGCTGCACTCGATCGGTCAATTGGTTTGTCATAAAAGCCTCATCTCAGATCTCATCAATAGTGGTTGCAAAATTGGCTGCAAAATTGGTCTATGACAGTGCTCGCTCAAGTGAAATACACCCGACACCCGCTCCCCGACACCCTGATCTCACAGGCTGTATCGCCTTCAATTGAGGGAAGTCAGACCCACGTTTTTGCAGAAAAAATAGCAAAAGCAAGCACATGCCAGACTCTACGGCGCTCTCAGCCGCAAAATTCCCGCTATAAACTCTGTGGTGAAGCGTGACTGCAACACTCCATCCGCTCACAGTTGGCTGGAAAGACCTTACGCGCAGTCGTTAGCAAGCACTTGCTTACAAACTGCACGGGCAGCGGCGGAACCGCCACCAGTCAAAATCGCTAGAGCCACCGGACCTCCAACTGCTTTAGCGGCGATCGCCAGTTCCGTTGTCACTGCCAAAATGCAGTGATTCAAGTCATCTTCAGAATGCACCGTTGCGCCAGGATGCTCATCCTTCCAGGTTTGCGCCAAGAACACTGCCAACTGCTCCAAATGAGCACCAAAGTCAAATGCTTGCAATGCCTCACGAGGCGCACAATTAGCATGACCCCGCGTTAATTCCTCAGGTAAGCGTTCATCAAAATTGATGTCTGCATTAAAAAAGCTCATTCAACCAGTTCCTTAAAAACACCACCGGAAGATGACCCAGGTTTGAAGCGAAAGATAGATACCCCTGGTGATGCGCGGTTCAGTCGTAAGCGGTGGAAAGCTCCTGTTGCCGGATGATCCCCCAGCGAGCTAGCACCTTTGTACTACCAATTCAATGTGAAGCAGCATTAGATGTAGGGTGTGTTAGCGAAGCGTAACGCACCGGAAACCCCCAGCAATGATGCGTTTTGCTGCCACCAACGCATCCTACGGTAATGTGCATCTTTAGGTGAATGCGATGTAAGACCTGTATTACAGACTTGCATCTAGAGCCTACAACGACAGAATAATAATCCGCCATAGTGTAATCCTGTCTTTACAAAATCTTTATTGAGCTAACTTTTTCGACAAAGCACTTTTACTTTAGGTGAGTAAACTTGCTGTAGATAAATTCAAACAAGAGATACTTCTAGACCCTCAAGCTTTAAAGCTCCACCCCTGATTAAAATGCTCGTGGCTCTCTCAAAAAGCTCAATCAAATAAAACTTGAACCATACCTGACTCAAGAAAATAGTTCCAGATCGCCAATGCTAAATCTCCTTCAAACTCTAATTTCTCCACACTTCTAAGATGTCCAGCTTTTACTCTAGTTTGACCATCTACTGAACCTTCTGGCAACATCAAACAAAGGTTAACGAGAGGGATGTCTTCCTTTTGATCCGCTGCTGCATAGGCACTAAGCCTGACTGTGGCAATGCATTCAGTGTTAATGATTAGATCTGCAAGTCGAATAAATGTCAAGTGAACTCCATCGCCAACTCTGAAGAAACAACGTCTATGGTGGATGATCTATTCACACGTATGACGAGCTTTACCCTTTGCATAACCAGGTTGTTAAACCTATTATTTTAAGATTTTATCCTTATTGGATAAATAAACCTTCAGCCAATTCGCTCAATCATTTACAAGTACTTCAAGACTGATGCTTTGAGCTGATTTGGAGCGTTGCATATAGTTGTATGTAACAGTGCTACAAGCCGTCAACCACGAATTTAAGTCATAGGTTTGGAATCCGTAAGACTCGTAATACGAAGCAGCAAATATACCCACCGTGTTGCAGAATAGCATCGAAAGCTTTCAACATTGTCCAGACATAAGGCTGAATCTTATCCAACATTCTGCTGAATCTGGCTAAAATTTTAGGCGATCGCTCCCGCAGCAATGCCCTTTGCCTATCTGTAGATTGGCGGTTCCTATGCTTATGACAACGCTTTCACTACGCTGGCAAGCCGCTCAATGAGTTGGTCAATCTGGCTAGTTTCGATCGTCAGTGGTGGCGACAGAGCGATAACATCGCCTGCGGTACGCACTAGAAGCCCCTGCTCAAAGCAGTTGACCAGGCATTCGTAGCCCCGAGCACCAGGCTGCCCGGATGATGCTAACTCAATGCCAGCAACCAGACCCAGATTGCGGATGTCAATAAGATGGGGCAAGCCTTTAAGGGAATGGACGGCATCTTCCCAGTAGGTTGTCAGACTGTGGGCGCGTTCAAACAAGCCTTCTGCTTCGTAGATATCCAGTGTGGCTTCGGCAGCAGCACAGGCAACGGGATGACCGGAATACGTGTAGCCGTGGAAGAGTTCGATCGCGTTGTCAGCCCCATGCATAAAGGCATCGTGAATGCCCTGCCGTGCAAACACGGCACCCATCGGAATCGTGCCATTGGTAATGCCTTTTGCCACCGTCACCAGATCGGGCAGTACGCCAAAATAGTCTGTTGCAAAGCTCGACCCCAACCGACCAAACCCCGTAATCACCTCATCAAAAATCAGCAAAATGCCGTATTTATCGCAGATAGCGCGTAGGCGTTCCAGATACCCTTTCGGCGGCACCAGCACTCCCGTTGAGCCAGCCAGCGGTTCGACAATAACAGCGGCGATCGTCGAAGCATCATGCAACGTGACGATGCGCTCCAGTTCATCTGCCAGATGTGCGCCCCATGTAGGCTGACCGCGCGTGAAGGCATTGTGTTCAAGGTTGTGCGTATGCGGTAGGTGATCAACCCCCGGAATCAAGCTGCCGAAGAACTTACGGTTGGGCGCAATACCACCCACAGAGATACCGCCAAACCCAACGCCGTGATAGCCTCGCTCTCGTCCGATCAACCGTGTACGCGTGCCTTCTCCTCGTACGCGATGGTACGCTAACGCAATTTTGAGGGCAGTATCGACTGACTCGGAGCCAGAATTGGTGAAAAAAACGTGGTTGAGATCGCCAGGAAGCATTTTGACGAGGCGATCGGCAAGCGCAAACGGACCTGGATGCCCCATTTGAAAGGTCGGCGCAAAATCAAGCTGCATCACTTGTGACTGCACGGCTGCGGCGATCGCTTCACGACCATGCCCTGCATTGACGCACCACAAACCCGCTGTACCGTCGAGTACTTCACGTCCATCAACGGTGGTATAGTACATCCCTTTCGCTGCCGCCATCAAACGAGGCTTGGCTTTGAACTGCCGATTGGCGGTAAAGGGCATCCAGAAAGCGTCTAGGGACGAAGGGAGTGGGGAGTGGGGAGTGGGGAGTGGAGTCATTGGCTGATCGGTTTGCATCACGATTACGGGTGTGGCTATCGGCTCGCTTGGAGCGGTGATGGATTACAGCCTTTTATCCTGGCATGAACCGCTCGCGTTACTCCGTCACAGTTACATATCTGTAAGAAGGGCAGGTGTAAAAAGGGTAGAGTCTACAGCCGATATTGGCGATCGATTTCACTAGCAGCCCGATGAAGCAGCGAATGACGATAAACTAGCGTGTGTAAATCATCGGCATAGCCGCCACCAATGACGCACGCGATCGGGTAATTCTGGGCGACACACGTACCGAGCACTTGCATCTCACGCCGAAAAAGCCCTGTATCCGTAAGACACAGCTTGCCCAGCCGATCGTCCAAGTGCGGATCGACTCCAGCGTCATACAGCACCAAATCTGGCTTCACTTTGTCTAAGACATCAGGCAAGTAATCCGCCAGCGTTTGTAAATACGCCTCATCTTCCATCCCTTCGGGTAGCGGCACATCCAAATCGCTCTGTTGCTTAGTGCCCGGAAAATTGACCTCACAGTGCATTGAGAAGGTGAAGACGCTGGGGTCATCCTGAAAAATAAGCGCGGTACCGTCACCCTGATGCACGTCTAAATCGACAATTAATACCTTCTGCACTAGATTCAGCTTTTGAAGAACGCGGGCAGCGATCGCCAGATCATTAAAAATACAAAACCCCGAACCGTAGCCAGGAAAGGCATGATGCGTGCCACCTGCCGTATTACACGCCAAGCCATACTGCAATGCTAATTGGGCAGTGAGCACACTACCACCCACCGCGACACACGTTCGATTTACCAAAGCGGGACTCCACGGCAACCCAATCCGCCGCTGCGCTTTAGCATCCAACGTCCCGTCACAATACGCCTGCACATACTCTGGTGTATGCACTAACTCTAGCCACTCCTGCGGCGATCGCTCTGGTGTATGAAATTGCGACACCTCCGCCACACCATCCGCCAGCAAGCGCTCATACAGCAGCCGAAACTTTGCCATCGGAAATCGATGACCGTCTGGCAACGGCGCGACGTAGTTTGGGTGGTAGACGATCGGTAGAGGCATGGGAGGGGAGGAGCGAGGAGTAAGGAGTCAGAAGCAGAGGAAGCAGGGGGAGAAGAGGAAGCAGGGGGAGAAGAGGAAGCAGGGGGAGCAAGAATAACTCAAAGCTTAAAACTCTCATCCTTTAGCCTTTATTTTTTATCCCTTAGCCCTTAGCCTTCATCCTTTAGCCTTTTCTAAAATCTCCCACCGATCGAATCTTGCCGCCTGCCCACAGCGCTGATTTTGCTCATCGAGTACGTCCCAAATTACGACATCTTGAATCCAAAACCGCTGTCTAGTGCTGGAAATGCGGATGCCTTTGTAGTCGCTGATGTAGCCCTGCGCTTTGGCTTGTGCGAGGAGACGATCGCGTTCTTCCTGCTCCATCGGCTCTGCGGTTAGGCGGGATGGCGTTTGGGTGAACTGTCCCCAATCCATTTCCCACAGTGTTAACGCCTGACGATTGCCGTAGTTAAGAATGGGGTCTGTCTCTACGCCATGAGAGACCACAACGAAGGGAGCATGAAACAGTGCCTCTGCGGTTTCAACTGGCGATCCGTCTACCGTTAGGAGCGGGCGATCGAGCCAATGCTGAAAGCTGTGTAATAAATGCTGGGTCTGCTGAATGACGGCTGGCTGCTGCCAGGGGCATACAATACTTGCCACGATGAGTTCCAATGCGACTGAATGGTTAGACTAGCTCACAGAATACTATGATGGAAGTGTTGCAAATTCTTCATAAAACTCTGTGGTGACTCAACAACTGACCTTAGCGCCATTGGAAAAACTCACCTGGGACTGGCGTGGCTACTCCATTCAATACACCGTAGTTGGCACAGGCAAGCCGCTGCTGCTGGTGCACGGGTTTGGCGCTTCGTTGGGTCACTGGCGACAGAATATTCCAATCTTGGCAGCAGGCGGCTATCGGGTATTTGCGATCGATCTGCTGGGGTTCGGCGGTTCGGCAAAGCCAGCGCTGGACTACAGCCTGGAACTTTGGCAGGAGTTGTTGAAGGATTTCTGGAGCGCTCACATTCAAGTCCCGACTGTGTTTATTGGCAACTCGATCGGTGGCTTGCTGTGCCTGATGATGTTAGCAAACCATCCCGAAACTGCGTCTGGAGGAGTGCTGCTGAATTGTGCTGGCGGTATGAACCATCGTCCCAGTGAGTTGAATCCACCCTTACGGTTGGCGATGGCAATATTCAATAATCTAGTGCGATCGCCCCGCTTCGGTGCCTTCATGTTCAATCAAATTCGCCAAAAGCACCGCATTCGTCGCACACTGGCTCAGGTGTATCGCAATCGGGAAGCCATCACGGATGAACTGGTAGATATGCTCTACGTGCCCTCTTGTGATGACGGCGCTCAACGAGTCTTTGCCTCGGTTCTCACTGCGCCTCCAGGTCCTAGCCCAGCAGAATTACTGCCAGCCGTGAGTCAACCGTTGCTCGTTCTCTGGGGTGCCGCTGATCCCTGGACACCGATCGCGGGCGCAGCAATTTATCAGGAATTTGCCCAATCACATCCGCTCACGTTTGTTTCGCTTCCTGATACGGGGCATTGTCCCCAGGACGATCGCCCCGAATTGGTGAATCCGCTCATCCTTGAATGGTTGCAAGACGCTGGGGTATAGAGCGTGACGCGTGGCGAACCTTCAGGCGCTTTAGCATTGCTCGCAACAGAAATCTGCATCTGGCAAGCGAGTCTTGCTGTGACCTCTAGCGAGTTGCACCAATTCGCCCTTACTTTATCGGCTGATGAACAAAAACGAGCCGATCGCTTCCGATTTCCACGCGATGCTCATCGCTTTATTGTCGGTCGGGGCATCTTGCGGGCGCTCTTAGGACGCTATTTGCAAATATCGCCTGAACAGCTTCAATTTTGCTATGGCGATCACGGCAAACCAGCGCTAGTAAGCGATTTAGCCGATGGTCTAACGTTCAACATCTCTCACTCTGAGGAGCTAATGCTATGCGCGATCGCTCGTGGCTGCCACGTTGGCATTGACCTGGAGTATCTTCGTCCAGTTAACAATTTGGAAGAACTGACACAGCGCTTTTTCTCGCCACAAGAACATGCCGCTATTCATGCTTTGCCTGAAGCATCACGGTTGCGATCGTTCTTTCAGCACTGGACGTGTAAAGAAGCATTGCTCAAAGCGAGTGGAGACGGGTTAATGGATTTGAGCGCGATCGCACTTCATATTCACAGTGACATTGCCCAGCTCGTCAGTTGGAACAATGCTGTGCGACCAGTTCACTCATGGTCTGTACAGCTCTTTACACCAGCACCAAACTGTGTAGCGGCGATCGCTGCCGACTCACGCGAGCGATCGCTGTCTTTGCGGCAATGGGAAGATCTTGCACCAACTGGACTACTCTAAAGCTGCTTGACCAACTCTCAAGCACTGGCTTGAACGAGTGTTTTAGACGGTAGCTCCTGAGATGCTGCTTGAGACGCTTCTTCAAGGAGTGTGTCATACAACTGCCCCAGTTGCGTTGCTACACCATCCCAGCTAAACGTGGCTTCAACACGCTTTCTAGCTGCCTGACCTAATGTATTGCGCCAATCCGGATTCAGTAACAGGCGATCGATCGCGGCTGCGAATGCTAGGACATCTTTGGGTGGCGCTAACAGCCCTGTTTGTTCCGGTACAACGGTAAACTGCAAGCCACCAACATCGCTGCCCACAACGGGTGTACCACACGCCATTGCCTCGATCGTGACCAACCCAAAGGGTTCATAGTGACTGGGCACCACACAAACGTCTGCCGCTGCGTAGTAAGTCGGGAGATCGTCCTGGCTGAGCCGACCAGCAAAGCAAGTGATGCTTTCAAGACCTAAGTCAGACACAATACTTTCAATGCGATCGCGTTCATCACCATCGCTATGTCCAGGGCGACTACCGCCACCAATCATTAGCTGCACTTTTTCGGTTGCCCGCGCTTGACAGGCGTGTACAGCCCGCACGAGCGTCTCAATCCCCTTCCGAGGATCAAACCGTCCGACATACAGAACCACTTTTTCGTCCGGTGCAATGCCAAGTGCCTGACGTGCATCTGCTTGCGTCACTGTACCAAAGTGATCGATACGCGTACCGCAGGGGATGATAGTAACATTGCCACGAGCGGATACGAGCGATCGCATGTGATCACGTTCTTGAGGGCTAGTCGCCACCACGCAATTCACCGTTTCTAAGCACGCTTTCTCAACCGCTAAGCGCGTCTTTGCAATCAGGGGAATGGTTGAAACAGACTTGTATTTCACCGCTCCCAGCGAGTGATACGTATGCGCCTGCGGAATCGATAGCTTTTTGCTTAATTCCATGCCTACCCAGGAAGACAGCCAGTAATTGCTATGAATCAACTCATAAGGTGCGTCTAATTGTTTTTGAAACTCCAGAAACCTTTGTACAAACTCTGGCAAAAATTCAAAGATTTCATCGCGCGGAATGAACTCTTGCGGTCCAGCAGCTAAGCGAATGGTGCGGCAGTGAGGGTTATGCTCAACGATCGACGGTTGCTCAGGGTGTGCATGACGGGTAAACATATCAACCCACCAACCTTGACGCGACAGGGCTTCGCCAACATGGCGCACATAAACGTTTTGCCCTCCTGCCTCTTCCTTACCAATTTCAATGGCTGGATCACCATGAACGGAGATTAGAGCAATACGCTTTTGATTTGAAAAAACCATGGCTTTACAAGCTTCATTCCTACTAGAGTTGACAACTACCAAGCGTGACGAGCGCCAGATTCAGCCATCCTGACAAGAGCACAGCTCGCTTTCTACAATTTAGAATGTGACTATCAACCTATAAAAAAGCTATTGTCACTACATCACTCCAGGGAAGGAACATTCAGAACCCGGACATCAGGAATATACCATTATGACAATCTTGCCATACGTTCAAAACCAGGCTTACAACGCTTCTGAGATTGACCTAAAGCATCTAGAAGCCTGCTTAAAGAAACCAAAACCGACTAATTAATTCATAAGGTTGCCTAGCATTCAAGCTCCCATTAACCTTGAACAAGGCGTTAGTTAAAACGCGTATGGCATCAGCCACAATGCACGTGAGCTGCGTACCCTAACAAGTTATTTAACTAAAAACAGTTCTAAAGGATACAAAAATTACCTGCGCTTGATGTGCTTAATGCACCTCTGCTTCACGGTAACTTTATCATAGGTCAGCGATTACGGCACCCTGCAAAATGTACAAAAGCGACGATCAAAAGAAGATGAAACTGTAGCGTTTGTGTTCTCTACAACTCCAACTAGCTACGTAGATAAAACGGTATCTTTGTCACACCAAAGCGGCTGTTTAGGAGTTATGGAGCTTTGACAAGAGAAAAATCTAGCAGCAGACTTTTCGTATGATTACGTGCTTGTAACAAATCGCACCTTGAGCAGCTCAGCTTGACATAAGTAATAAATAAGAATCGAAAGGTTAATATAGCTTTTACTAATTTCTAATCGCTTTTCTTAATCCAGCCCTAGCGAAAGCAAGCATATCGGGCTGCATGAACGGGCTTGTCTTCGTGGGCGCTGTCCAGAGCAAACAGTCTCGCCTCATAATGAGAAGAGATGCTTTACATGGCTTCATCATGACGAGAGATTTGCGTGGGTTCATCAAACAGCTAGAACAGCGTGGGCAACTGCGACGAATTACGGCTCTGGTTGATCCAGATTTGGAGATTGCCGAAATTGCTCAGCGACTGCTGCAAAAAGGCGGACCAGCGCTGTTGTTTGAGAATGTCAAAGGCTCTCCTTATCCCGTTGCAGTGAATGTGATGGGCACGGTAGAGCGCGTTTGCTGGGCGATGAATCTGGAAACGCCTGCCGAACTGGAAACGTTGGGGAAGAAACTGGCGCTGCTGTATCAACCCAGACCGCCGAAAACCGTACCGCAGGCGATCGCCCTTGGACAAGCACTCTTCGATGTCCTCAAAGCCAAACCCAGCCGCGATCTGCTGCCACCGTGCCATCAAGTAGTAGTGAAAGGTGAGGACGTGGATCTTACCCAACTGCCGCTCTTGAAGGTCTACCCAGATGATGCCAATAAGGTAGTGACGTTAGGTTTGATGATCACGAAGGACTGTGAGAACAAAACGATTAATGTGGGCGTGTACCGCTTGCAGTTGCAGTCTAAAAACACGATGACGGTGCAATGGCTCTCAGTAAGAGGAGCAACCCGTCATCTTCGTAAAGCCGCAGAACGGGGACAAAAGCTGGAAGTGGCGATCGCCCTTGGGGTTGATCCTCTCCTCATCATGGCAGCGGCGACTCCTTTGCCGATCGACCTCTCAGAATGGTTGTTTGCAGGGCTGTACGCCGGAGAAGGGGTACATCTTGCCAAGTGCAAAACGGTGGATTTGCAAGTGCCTGCTGACTCAGAAATTGTTCTCGAAGGCACAATCACTCCGGGCGAGACAGGGGTGGATGGTCCCGCTGGGGATCACATGGGCTTCTATGGTGGGGTGAATGAAGCCGCACCGCTGATTCGCTTTCACTGCATGACTCATCGCAAAGACCCGATCTATCTCACCACGTTTAGCGGTCGTCCACCCAAGGAAGACGCAATGATGGCACTGGCGCTGAACCGCATTTACACACCGATTTTGCGGCAACAGGTGCCCGAAATTGTGGATTTCTTTTTGCCGATGGAAACGTTGAGCTACAAGACGGCGATTCTGGCGATCGACAAGGCATACCCCGGTCATGCTCGTCGTGCCGCACTTGCCTTCTGGAGCGCGCTGCCTCAGTTCACGTACACCAAATTTGTCATCGTGGTGGACAAGGACATCAACATCCGCGATCCGCGTGCCGTGGTGTGGGCGATCGCCTCCAAGGTCGATCCTGCCCGTGATGTGTTCATCCTGCCCGAAACGCCGTTTGACTCGCTGGATTTTGCCACCGAAAAAGCTGGTCTGGGTGGACGCATGGGCATTGATGCCACGACCAAAATTTCACCCGAAACCGATCGCGTCTGGAATACGCCACTGGAGTCTGATCCAGAAGTGGCGGCGATGGTCGATCGGCGTTGGGCAGAATACGGCTTGGCAGATCTGGATTTGGGTGAAGTCAACCCAAATCTGTTTGGCTACGATATGCGGTAGCGTCAAAACGGTTGGTTTCCTTCGTAGGATCTTCACCTGTAACGCCTCTATGCGCTAACTGAAGAAGCGTTTGCTTAAACAAGTGAGCGCTCGTCGGCTCTTATCTTTATCAGCACGTCATGCTACAAATTTCCAATACCGTGAGCATTCCAGAGCAGGAGATTGAGCTAAGTGCCATTCGCTCTCAGGGCGCGGGTGGGCAAAATGTGAATAAGGTGGCAACGGCGATCCATTTGCGGTTTGATGTAGTGCAGTCTTCACTGCCCGATCGCTACAAAGAGCGTATCTTAAAGCTCAACGATCAGCGCCTGACCAAAGATGGCGTGATTGTGATTAAAGCGCAGGAGCATCGGAGCCAGGAGCAAAACCGGGAAGAGGCGTTGAAGCGGTTGCAGGAGATGATTAAAAGCGCGATCGTGCTTCCCAAACCGCGCAAATCCAGCAAACCATCGCGGAGTTCTCAGCGCAAACGGCTCGACAGCAAAACGAAGCGTGGGCAGATCAAAACGTTGCGCGGAAAGGTGACAGACTAAGGCTTCTCAGATCCCCGACTTCTTCAAGAAGTCGGGGATCTAAAAACCGTTAAGTCGGCACCAGTTCACCCGGACGTAGCTTCGACCATTTACCTTTTTCTTCGGCAAAGCTTAGACAGCCCACCACATCCCATTCCATCTCAATAATCTCGCCATCCTGACGGATGTTGACGTTGATGGTCGGTTCTGTCGCCTCAAAATCGGGCGTTTCCGTCAGGTGAGGCTGCTGATGCTGATGTTCGACCGCATTGTAGGTGGAGCAGCGATCGACGTAGTGACAGTTGATGCAAATACACATGGCTCAAATTTCTCGCATCAAAGCGTGAACATTCAGAATGTCAGATGCTTTTCTGCTACTCTAGCTCAGACGCACTCATCATGCAGCGGTTGCCAGGTTGATTTTCGTTACGCTGATTCTCGTAGTAACGTGCAGAGAAGCGCTGGCGGCGTTAGGCTGTGGTAAGTGAGCCAAGGCGCTCAGGACGTTAGCGCCAGATTGTACTGTCAGCGGGTTGGATTGGACGGGCTTGAATCAGCGTTTAGATTTAGAGTATCAATTGAGTGTGCCAGCAGTGTCTTCTGCGCTCTCTCCCAAAACATGGCCCTTTAGCCTGGAGTGGTTGCCCCGCTCGGCATGTTTGGTGGGCGGCACTGTGCGCGATGCCTTGTTAGAGCGAGAAAGCGAGTATCTCGATCTCGATTTTGTGATGCCTGTGGGCGCGGTCGAAACGGCACAGGCGATCGCCCGCCACTATAAAGCAGGTTTCGTGCTGCTGGATGCCGAACGCCAGATTGCACGAGTTGTCTTTGAGCAGGGCACCGCAGACTTTGCTCAACAGGTGGGAGCAACGCTGGAAGCAGATTTGGAGCGACGGGATTTTACGGTGAATGCGATCGCCTACAATCCCCATACCGATCAACTCCTCGATCCACTGCAAGGCTATGCCGATTTGCAGAAACATCAGTTGCGGATGGTGTCGCCCGAAAACCTACGAGAAGATCCCCTGCGGCTATTGCGGGCATATCGGCAGGCAGCACAGTTGGGTTTTACGGTCGAGGCTGAAACGCGATCGGTCATCCGTGAACTGGCAACATTGCTGCAACACATTGCCGCCGAGCGGGTACAGTCCGAACTCAATTACCTGCTAAGTTCAACAAGGGGCACGATCTGGCTCACAATGGCTTGGCAGGATGCACTCTTGAACGATTGGTTTCCGGCTGCCACCGCCGAAAGTTTAGCACTGGTAGCCGCGATCGATCAGGCTGCTATCATGGTGCAAGACAGCTTTCCTGCGTTTGGCTGGGAATTGTTCAGTCGCATTCGTAATCTCCCTAAAAATCATCGTCATCCAGCCTTAAAGGGGATTGGTAAGGTTCAACTCTCATCGCAGAAACCACCAGAACTGACCGTATCGGGGTCTACTCGTACCTGGCTAACCACCGCAAAGCTGACGAGTTTACTGCCGTCTGATGCTCCTCAAGCCGAACTACAACTACGACGGCTGAAGTATAGCCGCACGGAGGTTCAGGCAGTGAGCACTATTCTGAGATGCCTCCCAAAACTGTGTCTTGCAACAAAGCGTGATGCCGTCAACGACACAATCTGGTCTCTACAACCGTTTGCTCGGCTTGATTTGTCGCTGCGGGAGCAGTACGAATGCTTTCAAAGTGCAGGGGCAACCTTTCCGGCGATCGCCCTCATCGCCCTTGCGATTGGCACACCGCTGGAGGCGATCGCGCCGTTGATTCACCGTTTTCTCACGCCTGATGATCCTGTTGCTCATGCCACACCGCTGGTCACAGGACAAGATCTCATGACGGCATTACACTTGCCTGCTGGTCCACTGATCGGGCAACTATTGTCAGTCATTCAACTCGCCAGAGCCGAAGCAAAAATTAACACGGCGACTGAGGCACTGCAATTAGCCGCAGAATTTGTTGCTCGTCGTGAGTGCTAGAAGGCTGCTTTTGCCTTAAAGTTGCCTTCTTCAACACTCAACCACACAAGCTCTGCCCTGACTGGATCCTGCGCCATAACTGCAGCGAGTAAATTCGCGCGACTATGCCTACACAGTCTGCCTACATAGACTGGAAATCGAGAACTAGCTCGATTGATTGACAGGATGCGTTCGCCCTGCCAGTTGAGACCTCAGTGTCCGGCAAGCTCGGCAGATTATGTTAAAGTGATCTTCTCACTCTTAGATTTTTGAGTCAGCGCCCAATCCGTATGGCACAAAGGTCAGGTTTTCGAGCGCTGAATGATCGTTGCTCACTCGTCGGCTGTTTTATAAGGGGTATACATGGCTAAACGCCGCAACCAAAAGAAAGAAAAAGCTCTCCGTAATCAGGCTTACGCCCGGAAGTTTCGCAAGAAAACGAACACTGGTCGCTTTGGTAGACGACGCACTGATGGCGGTGGTCGTGATGAGGCTGAGGGTGGCGATCAAGATGGCGCAAACCGGGCTGGTGAAGGCGCTGCTGACACGTAAAAGCGCTCTTTTGTAGGGACATCATAGGTCATGTCTCTATAAAAAGGGAACACCATGTCTAGAACATCACCAACGAGCGATCGCAAAAGCACCCGAAGCTGGTTCAGGTTTGGGTGCTTTTAACATGCAACACTGCACTTAATTTTGACGCGAGTGGCTTAAGTGTTTTGCGGCGGCTAACCCTGATAAAAACGCGTGCTCTGCTTTTGTACCGCCACACCAGTCACCAGCACAAACGAGCGGTATAGGGGTTGATGCCACCAAATAAGTGTCTGCTAAGGGCGCTTTAGCAAAGGCATACCGCCAGCGATGCACCTGAAGCCAGTCTGGTTTTGCCAGCCAGGGAGTCAGCTTTTCAGCCGATCGCTTGAGCAATTGGTAGCCTGCCGCCTGTAAATCGATCGCATCCAGATACTGCTCGGCAAACGCAGGCGTACTCTGAAGCACAAAAACAGTCTGCTGTGACGCAGACCGTTTGCTGCTGTCTAACCCAAGCCAGGAGAGATTGCCATTCTTAGTGAAGGTCAGCGATCGCACATCAGGATACTGAGCGTACCAATCTTGCTGGCGATCGAGCGCATAGCCCGCCATGACGCTCAAACAGGGAACAAAGGCGACAGACTGCACTTGCTGCAAAAATGCTTCCGGCAAAACGTCTGACGGCAGAGCTTGTAGCAACACTGCGGCTTGAGGAGCCGGAATCGCCACGACGATCGCCTTGGCTGTCAAGGTCTCAGTTACCTTTGTTTGATCTAAATTCGTTCGCTGCACAGTTAATTGCCAGTGAGTGTTATTCACCAACGTCAACGACTGCACCAAATGGCTAAAGCGAATGTCCAGCTCGGCAGCGAGAGATTTGGCGATCGCCGTCATCCCATCCGGTGCAACGTAGCGCGGATAGCGGTCTGTCGCAGGTGAGGCGCTGAGCGTGCCCACAGGACTCAGTTCATGCACCGTATCTGTCCACGACTGCACTACGCCTGCCGCCACCAAACGCTCAACAAACCCTTGAAATGCCTCTCCTTTGGGTGTGAGATAGCAGGTGCCATGATCTGCCAGGGTCTCATGCAAGCGCCGAGTCGCAATGCGCCCACCCACGCCCCGTGATTTTTCCAGGATCATTACGCGATCGCCCGCCTGTTGAAGCTGTTGCGCGCAGATTAATCCTGCCATACCTGCACCAACGACAGCGATATCACAGTCAAGCGAAAAGTTTGTCATGGAAAAACGTGTTTTCTAAAAGCTCGATTTATTATATCGAGGAGTTAGCAGTTGGCGGTCAGCGGTCAGCGGTCAGCGGTCAGCGGTCAGCGGTCAGCCGTTAGCGGTCAGCCGTTAGCGGTCAGCCGTCAGCCGTCAGCGTCAAAACTAATTCAAAACTTATCCACTCCCCACTCCCCACTCCCCACTCCCCACTCCCTACTCTCCCTCCCCACTCCCTTGCCCATTGGGTAGAATAATGAGAGCAAGTCAATGTGTAGATGAGGAGGAACGGGGGTGGATGAACTGAGAGCCGCGTTGGAGTTGGCAACAGAGGATGAGTTGCAAGATTTGACGGAGATTCTATTTCGCCCCAAGTTTAATCCACTCGACTATGTGAATGCGTCTGACCCGATCGTGGTACAGAGTCAGGATCGCACTGATTGGTTGAATGCGTTGGAGGAACGGTTTCGGTTTCTGGCAGCCGATGGCGTGACAGTGCTGAGTCGGAAAACACAGCGGCTGACGTATCGCCAAATCTTGATTCAGGTGTGTCGACATCTCAAACTGCCCTACCAGGGATCGATGTCCACAGTGGATCTAGAGGCAGAAGTCTTTCTTTCGCTGCTGTCGCGCGCCTGGAAGCAACTGCCTGCTGCTGAGCGGGGCGCGTTGACGATTCGGCTACAGCGATCGCTCACAAACTCTCAGATTTTGCCCCAACTGCCTTTAGCACTCCAGCAAGATCCGTTAAGCTTGTTGGTGAAGGGAAGTAGCGCGATCGCGATTAGTTCTGTGTTGCGTCCGCTGCTCATTCAGCAGATTGCGCGTCAGTTTGCACTTCACTTTGCAACGTACCAGGTGGCTCAGCAGGCAGTGAGCGTTGGTGGTGCAGTCGCCGCGACGCAGTTTCAACATTATCTGGCAATACAAACTGCTCGCCGTGGCATGGCGCTGAGTGCGGCACGGTTGACTGCCGTTCGTAGTATTTTCGCGGTTGTGGGTCCAGCGATGTGGGCATGGTTTCTGGCAGACTTGGGATGGCGAACGATCGCCACCAACTATGGTCGCATTATCCCAACCATTTACGCCCTCGCCCAGATTCGTCTCACCCGCGCTGAATGCTTTGAAATTGCTTGATCATTGCCATACCAGTTCACAACAATGCTGTCACGTGTCGCAGGCGAGCAGGCGATGACGTTTAGACATTGGTTGAAAACCTGGTTTCCAAGTCAGCGCCATCCCGATCGCCAGCTCCAAACACCCTGGAATGTGACCCAATGGGCAGTGTTTTTGCTACCGTTCAGCCCGTTGCTGGGTGGTTTGGGCATTTTGTTTGTGGCGATCGCCATTTGGAGGCAGCGCTTTCGCAGCATTATCCGCCGTCCTCTACATTGGGGTTTTGCCATCCTGAGTTTGCTGATGCTACTCAGTACAGCTCTGGCGTTCAAGCAGACTGATTCACTATTGGGTCTTTTTAACTTTCTGCCGTTCTTTTTTGTCTTTGCAGGCTTGAGTGAGCTGATTCAAACGCCTGCCCAACTGCGCCGACTGGCGTGGTTGCTGGTGATTGGCTCTGTGCCTGTAGTGGCGATCGGGCTAGGGCAACAGTTTTTGGGGCTGTCAGGGCAGGTGAAAATCTTATGGATTGTCGTCGATTGGGCGATCGATCCAACAGGCACGCCTCCCGGTCGCATGGCATCGATCTTCTTCTACGCAAACGTGCTGGCAAGCTATCTGGCAATGATGCTGACGCTGAGCCTGGGACTGTGGGTAGAGGCGTTTTGGGGGGATAAGGCAGGAGGCAGGAGGCAGGAGAGGGGGGGAGCAGGGGGAGCAGGGGGAGCAGGGGGAGCAGCATTAACTCAAGACTCATTCCCGACTCCCGACTCCCCACTCCCCACTCCCCACTCCCCCTTCACCCGCCTTTTTCTCACTGTCGCCGTTCTCGGCAACGCGATCGCCCTGGTGCTAACGAACTCTCGCAATGCCTGGGCGATCGCGGTTTTTGCTTGCCTTGCCTATGCCCTTTATTTGGGATGGCGTTGGCTGCTGATTGGTGTAGGCGTTGTCGTCAGTGGTGCGCTTGGTGCAGCGTTTGCTCCAGCGCCAGGACGCGACTGGTTGCGGGCGATCGTGCCAGCATTTTTCTGGGTGCGGTTGACTGATCAGCTCTATACCGATCGTCCCGTTGCACAACTACGCCAGACGCAATGGCGTTTTGCCTGGTCACTCGCGCAGCAGCGACCCTTTACAGGCTGGGGATTACGCAACTTCAGCCCCCTTTACCAGGCACAAATGCATTACTTCATTGGGCATTCTCACAACCTATTGCTGATGCTGGCGGCTGAAACAGGGTCTCCATCTACCATCCTGTTCTTTGGTCTAGTCGGTTGGGTGGTTGTACAAGGTAGCCTCCTGCTCTACTCCAAAGTTCCCTTGAGTCACGCAGGAACCCAGACAGATGCCCACGATCGCCTACTTTACTTCAGCTACCTCGTTGCTTTCACAGGCTGTACGCTCTTCAGTTTCCTGGATATTACGCTGTTTGATGTTCGCATTAATTTACTCGGCTGGCTCTTGCTGGCAGCGATCGCTGGAGTGGTGCATCAGAGAAAGGATGAAAAAGCGTTTTGAATTTGGAGTTTAGAGTTTGGGCTGTGTCCGCCGACACAACCAGACTACAGAGAGTTTTGAGTAAGTTCGACTCACTCCTTATGCCCTCACCCCCTCACTCCTCACTGCTTCACCCTAGCCCCGAATCGGTAACACAGCTACAATAGGCAGAAGTCAGTCAAGGCTTTAACCGCTGAAAAGAGCAGGATTTTCGCGTGACTCAGGATCGGGCGACTCCACAAGACAAGAACGAAGTAAGGGCATCACAGCAACAGGTGTTGGCTGCGAGTTACTACGGCTTACTGGGCTTACACCCCTCAGCCTCTGTACGCGAAATTCGACAGGCATACCGTGACTTGAGCAAGTTGTATCATCCTGACACGACCGCTCTAGCTGCGGCGATCGCCACCGCAAAATTCCAGCAGCTCAACGAAGCGTATGCGACGCTCAGCAGCCCGGAGCGGCGGACAGCGTACGACCAAACGATTGGTTACTCGTCTGTTCCAGTGGTTCAGCGATCGCTACGGTATGAGCGATCAACGCCATCAACCAGCACCTTTCAACCGTCATCTGCCTACCTTGACGCGACCGATCGACCGCTGTCGCCTGGAGAAATTTTTGCCCTGTTTATTCTTGGGATCACGTTTGTGGGCTGTTTAGTGTTGGCGATCGCGATCGGCATTACCAGAGGCGAAGCGGTCTTACAGCCAATCACCGCCCACATGAGTGCTCCTCAGCAGGAAACCACTACCAGCGTTCACAAACCGGAAGCGGATGTTCCTCTTGCTTCACCATCAGCCAGCCTGGAACCAGACATCTGACCCTGTGCTATCACAACAAAGTATTACTCCATGTTCTCCATTCCTTCTAACTCTTCAATGTCACTTCCTGCTGCTGATACGCCTCTTTACAATCATCCCCTCCCTGAAATTGAGCAATGGCTGCTTGCCCAGGGGTGTGAACAAAATCGCGCCGAACGGCATTGTTGGCACATCCAGCACCCTGATTGGAAGGCGGAGCTGTGTTTGGACATTGATCAGCTCACGGTTCGCTATAAACAGCCCAGCGATAGTGACTACAGTATCCAGCGATCGTTCAAATACTCGCTCAGCCGACAAGATATTGAAGATGCTGTCTTTGCTGGTCCCTAGAACTATTACATTCTTTGAAGTTTTGCAGCCTTTTCCCAGAGAGGGTTCCAGCGGTGATGTAAACTTGGCGTTGACTCTGAAGCTTTCAGCGGTTACATCTGCCGCCAGGCTGGCTGATCAATGCTGCAAAGTATCAAGCATTCATTTGGAGCCCTTCATAATATGTCTCATACGGTCAAAATCTATGACACCTGCATTGGTTGCACCCAATGCGTCCGCGCCTGCCCTACTGACGTTCTAGAGATGGTTCCCTGGAATGGTTGTAAGGCGGGTCAAATTGCCTCATCGCCAAGAACAGAAGACTGCGTTGGTTGCAAGCGGTGCGAAACTGCCTGCCCTACTGATTTCTTAAGCATCCGGGTTTACCTGGGAGCCGAAACAACCCGCAGTATGGGTCTGGCGTATTAGAAGCGCTGTTGTTACGTTCGTTTTATCCATGTGGGTTCAAATTTAAACAGGGAGCGATCGCTCCCTGTTTTTTCAATTCAGACCGCTGGTTTTTCAAAGAAATTGCGGTCTTTCACCCGCGAATGGATAACATTTCTACCCAGTTAAAAGCCATGCGGAAGAGGTTAAGCATCTCCTGCATGGCTTCTTTATAGGTGTCTTAACGACAGACTACCGATGCAGGCAACGTTTAAGAACTTGCGTTGCTAAGTAACCCGTCCTCTGACTGGTCTACGGCTGCACGCTCTCTCGCCAAGCGACGCTTTCTGGCATAGAGCTGAATGGCGATCGCAAACCCAAGCACCATCGCCACAATGCCCCAGACGGTCAGATCCGTCGGCAAGTTGTTTTTGAATACTGCCAGCAGCACCACTACAACAAAAAAGACCGTTGGCACCTCGTTGAACCAGCGAAAGTGCTGTGCATTCATTCTGCATTTATCTGCCGCCAACTGTTTCATGAGGCGCTTACAGTAATGGTGGTAGCCCAGCAGAAGGGCAACGCAGGCAAGCTTGACATGCATCCAGGGCTGCTTAAGCACATCAGGTTCGGTTGTGACCAGACCGATCGCCATAGCGACGGTCAGCAACATGGCAGGAGTCATGATGATGCTGTAAAGGCGCTTCTCCATGATTTGATACTGGCTTCTCAGGATGCCGCGAGCAGGCTCTGGCTGTTCACTCGCTTCAGCATGGTAGACAAACAGCCGTGGCAGATAAAACATGCCCGCAAACCAACAGACAATGCCAACGATGTGAAACGCCTTGAACCAGTAGTAAGCCATGAAGAAACCCTCTTAAAAACGCTCAGAGCTTAAAATTGCAGTCGAGTCCGATCGCTCAAAGCGGCAATTTCAAAGACGCGATCGCTAAACGGCATGGTTAAACAGCGCATCCAGGTAAACTCGTGCAGCACGACGATCGCAATCTCCATTTTGCAACAAAAAGAGGGACAGTGCAGCCGCAAAGACGCGATCTTGATCCCAGTCGGGACGGCTTTCGAGGTAGAGCGTGATTGCCGTATGAAGTTCTTCAGGAATTTCAGCCAGAATGCTAACGGTCGTGGTCATTGAGAACCTCAGTGAATGCTAGAAGCACGTTGATATGAAGCGATTAGGAAGTAATGCAACGTTGCACCCTGGTAAAAAGCCAACAAGATTCGCGTGCCGCAGCGTTGAAACTAAGGCACACACCACAGTCGCTCGGATTCTTCAAACGCAAACAGTGCTGTTGGCGTGGGTTTCAGAACGCTTGCGGGGATAAGTCAATCATTGTGCCTAGAGGTCGGTTTGCTTGTCAATGTCGTTCATCCCCGACTGAACATTGATGCCTAAACGGGCTAACGAAAGAATCGGCATTTATAAGCGATCCCCGAAACATTACTTAGTCTTTTGCAGAGTTTTCTCAGCATGAAGGCGCGATCGGCTGAGTGACGCGCAACACGCAGAAGTCCGATTCTACGGTTCTATGGTGTGGAAAACGAGCGTAATCCTGTGGAAAAACTCGTGATCTCTGTGGAAAACCTGTGGAAAGTCTGTGGAATCGGTGGGGAAAACTCTGGCGAAGAATAAGAATTGCAAAACCGCAAAAAGTCGTGATTTTGGCACATTTACGAGTGCCAAAAAGGAAGTAGGTGCAGGCGATCGACATCAACGTAAAAGTCTTCTACTTTTTGTCTCTGCTGTCTATCTGGTGCCTTCTGACTATTTGTCCTCTGTTCTTCGTCGTGTCCATGCTAAGTTTGAACGGACTCGGAGTACGATTTTAAAGAGCGTGATCACCCTGTCAGTCACTCGGTCGCTCAGCTTTTCTCCGCACTAACAGCAACTTCTCGGCGTTTAGCCTGCACTATGAACTGGTGGCAACGACTTAAGAACAATCCTCTCGCTCGACTTGGCGCGATCCTACTGCTGCTGTTTTATGTAGCGGCGATCGCTGCCGAGTTTGTTTCGCCGTATGACCCGTATGCCTCGCAACCAGACGGAGCACTGCTGCCGCCGACTCAAATCTATTGGCAAGATCAAGCTGGCGCGTTTACTGGTCCATATGTCTATCCCACGACACAGGGTCCAGTGGACTTAAACACGGGCGATCGTCAACTGGTGGTCGATCGCAGCAAACCATCGCCGCTACGACTCTTTGTTGTCGGCGATGAATACCGTTTATTGCAAATTAAGCTACCGCTGCCGACCAGGTTTTCGCTTGCCGATCCCAGGTTTGATGAAGTTGAGGTATTTGGCGGCATCCCGGGCAACTGGCACCTGTTTGGTACTGCTGGAGCGGGGAAATTCAACCTCTTGGGCACGGATGAGCAGGCACGCGATCAGTTCAGTCGCTTGCTGTATGGCGCACGCATCAGCTTAAGTATTGGTCTGGTTGGCATCATCATTTCGTTCCCGCTTGGAATGTTGGTTGGCGGCATTTCTGGCTACTTTGGTGGTTGGATCGATAGCGTCCTGATGCGCCTGGTTGAAGTGCTGATGACCATTCCTAGTATTTATTTGCTGGTTGCGTTAGCGGCGGTACTACCACCAGGACTCAGCAGCGCCCAACGGTTCTTGCTCATCATTCTGATTACATCCTTTATCCGCTGGGCTGGGTTGGCGCGGGTGATTCGTGGGCAGGTGTTATCGATTAAAGAGCGTGAATTTGTACAGGCAGCGCGGGCAATGGGAGGACGATCGCTCTACATCATTATCCGCCATGTGCTGCCTCAAACCGCCAGCTATATTGTGATTTCCGCCACGCTTTCCATTCCCGACTTTATCGTGGCAGAGTCGATTTTGAGCTTGATCGGTTTGGGCATTCAGCAGCCCGATCCATCCTGGGGCAATATGCTCTCACTAGCGACCAATGCCTCGATTCTGGTGCTGCAACCCTGGCTGATTTGGCCCCCCGCACTGCTAATTATTCTCACCGTTCTGGCGTTTAACTTACTGGGCGACGGTCTGCGCGATGCCCTTGACCCGCGCAGTGTGTCACGGTAAGTAAGGTGATTGGATGCAACCGAATTGATCCGGTTGCGATCGCTCAATGTGTGGCTTTGTGCGATCGCATCTACCATAAAAAGCATCAGAATATTGGGTCAACGCGATCGCCAGTTTTTCTGATGGCAATTTGATTTGTGGGAAGGGGCGATCAAGGATTGTGTAGGCGACTGAGTTCTACACGACCACCCTCAAACACTTGCACCGTTAGCTGGTAGCCTTCCATCAATGACATGCCAATGAGTGGTTCTGCATCAGCTTCATCCACTGGGATTGTCAGTAAGTCCGTATCCCAAAGAACAACTGCTTCGTAGACATCAAAGACACATTCACTGCCATCGCCTAAAATTGCTCGCCCACGCCGCTTCCAGGTTAGCTCTAGTAAAGCGATCGCGTCTGGAGGTAATGAAAGCCAACCATTGAACCCTGTATCAACGATCGCATCTTGTGTATGGATCTGTCCATTGGCAGCGCAGACTGACAAGGGCACGATCGGCTCAAATTCCACGTTGACAGAGCCACTGATCATACAGCGTTCTTCGTGCGTCCCCCAAAGCGCCGAACATGACGAGAACCAATTCGGACAATCCAGATTTGAGCGTCGGGGTGATGTGCTTCAAGGCGGGCGCAAGCATCGATTTCGCTGGCATCAACTTCCCAAGCGCCTGTGTCAAGATCGATCGCAACAATCTTGCCCTGATGCTCGGCTTCTACTCGTGGGCGCACCTGCAATTCGTAGATTTCATCACCACGTCGAGCGAATTCTTCTTTGCTATAACGGGGTCGCCGGACTGACATACATCGGTTTCTATCTAACCTACTGATTTTCCCATTTTACGTGACGAAGGCAGTCCAATCGCGCCCATCACAAAAAGCATCAGAACGTTGAGTCAACGCGATCGCTACGCCGTCCAATCTTCTGTTACCAACCCTGGAACTTTACTGAAATCACTCACATTTCGAGTTAACAGCACTAACTTGTGGGATATGGCGATCGCGGCAATTCTCAAATCCATTGTGGAAACACGAACTCGCTGCTCACGCAACTGATCAAAAACGTCAATCGCTTTGGCATCAAACGGTAAAACTGGAGCCATTGCAAAACCATCAAGGATTTCTAACAGCAGAGCATAACCACGCGCTAAATCAGCATTTGTCTGGGCACGGTTGATAAAGCTATGAGCGCCAAGCACTTGTTCGTGGAAGCTAACAACCGATAGCGCAAAATCAGCAGGGTTGAACGGTTGTATGCGAGCTGTCAAACGAGCAAATTCCAGACTTCGGCGCTGCTGTAGAAAGCTAATGTGATCGGTATCGAGCAAATACTTCACGATTGTTCGCCGCTTTCATCATTTGGCTTGTCAGCCTGACGAAAGGCACGTCCATACTCTAGAGCTTCACGAAAAACGTCCTCATCAGAGATTGAACCAATGAGCTTTTCTAACCAGTTTTTAGAGGCTGGCTTCTCTTCAAGCTTTTGTTGAAGGTCAGAAACGGCTGCCTCAAGTGTTACCAGGCGTTGTTCAAGCGTTGTTTCGTCTAACACAGCTTTCTTTCCTTACATCAATGATCCACTGCATCCGAGATTAATTTGAGTATAACGCTGGGACTGAAGCAACGGAAAAGGCTGATGTTTCAGATTGCGCAGCGATCGTACCCACCATAAAAAGCATCAGAACGGTAAGACAACGCGATCGCTTGTTTCTCTAATGGCAATTTGGTTTGTGGGAAGAGTTAGCCTAGTCAGATGCAGCGAAGCTATGTGGCTGACTTTTGCTTTGGCTTTTCATGCTTTTGTAGAAAGACTTCGTAATGGTTTCGCAGTGCTGTTCGATCTGGCGAAGCTGCCTTGTTCTGGGGCAGTCTCAATTTTTGACCTGCATATGCACCGTAGTTAGAAGATGAAGCTACTTCAGGGGATAGAAGGACTCGGTAGGTGTCTGGATGAATCGACAACAAATGCAGATCGAACAGTATGTGTATATCTGCTCTGAGTGGTAAGCCATTGGTAATGTGATTGCTTTTATCTCCTCGATAGGACATGATGTGTGCTGCTTCGATAGCCGCTTCGATATTGCAATTTGTGATTGGGCACTGACCCGCATAGGCATTCAGCAGCCCAAGTCGAAACTCCGATTGCCCACGTCTTTGAACAATTGACGTTATTACTCTTCTTCTTGCATCCTCAAGATTGCCTGTATCAAAATAACCTTCAGCTTCAACTTTTTGCTGTTCAGTTTCTAGCTGATCAGCATTTGAAAGACTAGGTTTATTAGAAAATTGTGTCCAGTGTTTTTCTAATTCAGCAGCAACCTCAGTGTAGATTGTAATTCCTGACCTTTGGATATCCCAGCGAACTCGGGAGAACTCTGCTTTATTTAGCAGATGACGAGGCAATACTTTTTCTGTTTCTGGATTGAGCAAGGTGTCAAACTTGAGCTTAATAAATTGTGCTGAATTGCCCTTCCAGTTCTCACCCTCAAAAGATCCCTCAATCACGATACCTGAAGCACAAATTCCTTTTGGCTCAGCGCTTTGTCTGAGCACAAAAACGCGATCGCCCTTTTGAATCTTCTTAGTATTGCCACAGCTCCATTCAATAAAAACAGATTTACCGGAACTGACTTCTCGCGATGACTTATCTATATCCTCCCAAGCCCATTCATTCGGATTCCATGTTAAAAGGTATGTTGCCATAATTTTACCAAGCAGTAGGTTGCCAACCTAATGTGCCCACCGACCGTCTGAAATGAGACTGTGTGAATACCATTAGGCTGCCCTTTTTGTATTAATAGCGTTATAGCTACTAACCCTGGTATCCAGTAAACTGAGGCATGGAGACCTGAATGAGGAGGATACTGATATGACCTTAGCTGAGGTGCTTCCGGCGGCGCGGCAGCTTTCTGCCATCGAAAAGCTTAAACTCATTCGGATTCTCGTGGAAGATCTAGATACGACTGAAGCGATCGCGCCACTAGAACCGTTCAAGACCTACAACATGCCAACTCCTTACGATAGCTTTGGTGCGGGTGCCATTTTAATGGACGCGCTTAAGCCAGCGGATAGCGATCGCCCATAATGTATGCGATTCAAGTATTCAACCACCAGTCCAACGCAAAACGAGTTTGATAGTCTGCCAAGAATTCCACTGGTACTACGGCGCGGCGATCGGAGCATTAAAGCAGTTGGGTTGGTAGACAGTGGCGCTACAGTAAATGTCTTGCCTTATGAACTCGGTCTTCAATTGGGAACTGAGTGGGATGAACGTAGGGCTATCATTCAATTAGCAGGCAATCTTGGCAATCAGCAAGCCATTCCTTTCACTGCAATAGTTGAGATTGCAAATTTTCCCTTAACCGAACTGGTCTTTGCCTGGGCACGTAGCCCAAATGCTCCGCTGATTCTGGGTCAAACTAACTTTTTCCTTGATTTCAATGTCTGCTTTTATCGTTCCAAAGCAGACATTGAAATCACGCCCAAGTCGTAGTCACTTAGATCAAACGATCGCCCCCACCCACCCTTATCCTGCTACCCCGATCGCGCATCATAAAAAGCTTGACGAACACGATCTAATCAAGGGTGGTTGAAATGTTCAGCCGTGACAGGTGTGGGAAAGAGGGTCGATCGCAACAAAAGCCGTAACAGTCGTAACACTGTGATCTACGCTGGAAGAAGCAGCAGCAAGGAACGCCAATGGTCATGACCTCATCGCCCATCATCTACCCAGAATCAGACGGACTGCCAATGGCAGAGAATACAATCCAGTTTGAGTGGATTGTGTACATCAAAAAAGGCTTGGATTGGCTGTTTATTGACGACTCAGACGTTTTTGTGGCAGGCGATTTGCTCTGGTATCCCGTCGAGGGCGACAACAAATTGCGGCAGGCACCCGATGCGATGGTCGTGTTCGATCGACCCAAGGGCGATCGCGCCAGTTACCAGCAATGGCTCGAAGCGGATACGCCGCCACATGTGGTTTTCGAGGTGATTGCGCCCGGTCACACCATTCCCGAAATGACCCGCAAGTTTCAGTTTTACGAACGCTATGGTGTAGAGGAATACTACATTTATGACCCCGATCGCGCCAGCCTCGGCGGGTTTCTGCGTCAAGATGATCGCTTAGAGGCGATCGAGTCAATGGAGGCATGGGTTAGCCCCCGGTTGAACGTCTGCTTTGGCTTAACGCCAGAGGGCGATCTGGTACTGATTCGTCCCAACGGGCAACCCTTTGAAACCTATGAGCAAATTGCGGAACGGGCAGAGGAAGAGCGATCGCGTGCCGACCAGGAACGCCAGCGGGCAGACAAAGAACGGCAACGAGCCGATGCAGCGGAACGTCGTGCTCAGCAAGCCGAAGACGAAATTAAGCGACTCACAGCGCAACTACACGCGCTTGGGCACACCCCTGATGATGCAAAGAGTTGAGGACTGATGATCATGCAACTATTAGATCGACCACTAGACCGGGCTAAAGATGACGTGTTGACGATCGCCGGACGCACCTTCAAATCGCGTCTGATGACAGGCACGGGCAAATATCGCAACTTTGACGAGATGCGCCAGAGCATCGCTGCGAGTGAATGTGAAATCGTCACCGTTGCCGTGCGGCGTGTTCAAACGAATGCCCCCGGTCATGAAGGACTGGCAGAAGCCTTGGATTGGACCAAAATCTGGATGCTGCCCAACACCGCTGGGTGCCAAACCGCCGATGAAGCGGTGCGCGTCGCTCGGTTGGGACGCGAAATGGCAAAACTGCTGGGGCAAGAAGACAACAACTTCGTCAAGCTGGAAGTCATTCCCGACTCTAAATATCTGCTGCCTGACCCGATCGGCACCCTCGAAGCGGCAGAGAAGCTCGTCAAAGAAGGCTTTGCCGTACTGCCCTACATCAACGCTGATCCACTACTGGCAAAGCGGTTGGAAGAGGTTGGCTGTGTGACCGTCATGCCGTTAGGATCACCGATCGGCTCTGGTCAAGGCATTAATAACGCCGCCAACATTCGGATCATTATCGAGAACGCCACCGTGCCCGTCGTCGTGGATGCCGGGATTGGCGTACCCAGCGAAGCAGCGCAGGCAATGGAACTGGGAGCCGATGCGCTGTTGATTAATACCGCGATCGCCCAGGCACAAAATCCGGCAGCAATGGCACGTGCGATGCACCTGGCAGCGATCGCAGGACGACTTGCCTATCAAGCGGGACGCATTCCCATCAAGACTTACGCAAGCCCCAGCTCACCGATCACAGGCACTATCCATACCAAGCCCTAGGGCGCGTCATCAATTAGCTCCGAAACCCTGCGGTATCAGCATGATCGCGCTCGCCCCAACACACCAGTCTAGGGGCTGGAACCCTTGCTGCAAGTCATGTGTAGTTGTAATTGATGACAGCCCCTGGCGCGTCGAGCCGTGTTACGTGTCGTAACGTTTCGACAGGAATATGAGCAATCCGCAAATCTTTTTGGTATGAATGGGAGTTATTCCCACTTTTTTGTTACAATTCTGTTACAATCTTTTGAAATACTTGAGGATAACTTATGCGTTACACCGTTGAAGAAGGCGGACGGCTAAACAACTTTGCGATCGAACCCAAAATGTATGAAGCTGAGCCGCCCAACACGAATCAGAAGCGGAACTACATCATTTTGGGAGCGGGAGCCGTCGCTCTGATCGGTGGACTCTTGTTTGTTGCAGTTTCGGTATCCTAGTGGTACAACATTCTTTTGATAGCAAGCTCTTGACACGAGCCTAAGACGCTACAAAAATTAGTGACTTTAGAATATGACCGGGCTGTTTACTTCAGGTAAACGCCCGGTTTTATCGTTCCACTCCTGCATAAAGGTGTATCTACTGCCGATTCATCGCCGCCAACGGTGAATTGGCTCGTCCAAGCAATGTCAGCCTTTCGTCCTGAAGCCGCTACCAATCCTCTGAAAAGAGTGGTATCAGCTTCAAACACCCGGCTGCTTCGCGCGACACGGCGTACCACCTGCAATGCAACTCGCTGACTGTTCTTCCACAGTTTCTCCCACTCACGATCGCGCTCAGGTCTTTTCAGGACAGAATCAAAAAGCGTATCTGCGCCTGAAATTAGCGTTCAGCCTGAACCTGCGTCGACAAATCTTTCTGGCAGTCTGCGATGACTTGGCGTTGCGTAACCGTTTGGCTGCCCGTTTGTATGCAGAGTTGGCGCATCCATCGCCCAAACCTTTAGCAGTCGAGGCAATGGCACCGACAAGCCCACTGAGCGCTGCCAGCGTTGCTTCGCCACTTAACCATCGGCTGTCAGTCGTTACAGACGATCGCGATGCACAGACTCCACTCTCAAACATCCCGTTGCCATCACGCCGACTTTACCCTCGATTGGTCAGCCTCAACCTGAATCTGAGCGATCCCAGTCCGATGGTGCAGATTGCTGAGTGGTTGGCACAGTATCCGCCACCGAAGGAATCTAGTCAACGCGCCCGATCGCCCGGTTTTCAGATTTTGGGCACCGAGCGCTTAACCCGTCAACCTGCTCAGGTACAGAAGCGCTTTCTAAGCTCCCTACAGCAGGTTGAGCACTACTTGTCCTGTCTAGAAGCGCCGCTGCTGCTCTGGCTACCGCGTCCATGGCTGAACGTTGTACAGCAATCAGCGCCTAATTTTTGGAACTGGCACACAGCTCTGTTTGAATTTGAGGGCGACCCAACGCCCGTGCGCTCCATTGCCGCTCGTCTGGATACTCGCTACACATCCGCCGCATCCCCGCCGCAAACTGCTGTCAGTGAGGCAGATCAGCGTCAAGGTGAGATTGCAGCGCCAGCTAGGTACGCATCTCATCCCATAGCGGCGGCAAACCAGGACGATCGCCCACCAGATGAGAGTGTAGTCGCGTTTCCGCCTCACCACACGATCGCTCAGGCGGTCAATGCTAGCCAAAATCATGAATCAGCGAAGGCAGCGGTACCAAAAGAGAATCTCTGGGATATTTTGAGCCACGATTTAGCGCTGTTAGACGGCTCTAGTCATCAGAATACCGATAATCTTACAGAGCCAGTACAGGATCAGACGAACAGTGCTGCTGAAGCGGCTTCGCCGACGATCGCGCCTACTCACAGGGTCACTGTAGCCGATGCTGCCGTCACTTACGCTTCAAGCAATGACCCTTCAAGCGACGACCAGGATGCCAGTCAGAACAGTCAAAATGGCAAGGCTACGACCCCTGTAGCAGCAAATCTACTAGGAAACGGCGCTGTTGGCTCTGCGATCGCGGAGCCGATCGATACGCCAACCCAGCTCAGCAACACGGACTCCTCCAGCCAGAGTCAGGCAGCACTGGAGTTAGCCGACCTCATTCTTTCAGTTGTGGCTGAAGAGGGCGAACACGCTTCTAGCCAAAATTCGAGGATTGTTCAGGCGTTGCAGCAGATCGAGCAATTGCATCTGCAACAGGCTCCAAAGGCAACACTCTTGGCGGCATATCAAAATCTGGGTACCCTTTGCCGCGATCGCATTGAGCAGGGTAATGCGTCCTCACAGCACTTACTGTTAACTATCTGTGTGTACGAGCAGACGCTGCAATGGCTAGACGATGGCTCCTTGCAATGGTCTGACGTGTTGAATGACATTGGCAATTTGTACTGGATGCTATCGCGGCAAGAAGCAGATACGGACACCAGCCTGACGTACCTGGATCAGGCGATCGCGGCGTATCAGCAGGCATTGGTCAAAACCAATCCCGAAACGCGTCCGCACAACTACGCCATGATTCAGAACAATCTCGGTTCGGCGTATGGAGACATGGCACGGTTTCGCACACCAGCAGAAAGCTTAGAGCAATCGGTAGGAGCCTACGAGTCAGCCCTCCGCTATCGCCAACTGCATGACGATCCAGCACGCTATGCAGCGACGCAAAATAACTTGGGTACCGCGTACTGGAACCTGGCGCAGCACCAGCAGCCCATACGACGACTCAAACAGTCGATCGCGGCTTATTTCGAGGCATTGCGCTACTACAGTCCCGATTGCGAGCCTATGCACTACGCCATGATTCAAAATAATCTAGGGACTGCGTACTGGAATCTGGCACAGCAGCCCCAGGCAAACCTCGGTGTAGGCACGGCTAAGGGCAAAGATCTGTCGGCGGCTGACCTCTTGCAACGGGCGATCGGTGCGTATCGGGCAGCCCTGATCTATCGCACACTCGACGTTGCACCTGCCGCCTATGCCGCCACGCAAAACAATCTTGGTACCGCTTATTGGCAGCTTGCGAACCTGCTAGAGAATAAGCATGAGCAACGCTGCGAAGGTTTTCACCAGGCGATCGCAGCCTATAAAACCGCGATCGCTGCTGTAGAATATCTAACAGACAATACTGTTGCCCCTACTGCCTTCTCCTTTGATCCCGCCGCGACTCATAATAATCTGGGGCTTGCTTACTACCAGGTCGCTACGGATAAACATAGTCGAGAAACCAGCGCCCAACGCTCCGCACACCTGGAAGCTGCCTTGCACCACCACCTTCAGGCACTCCAAACTTGGCAACCCCAAACAGAGCTTTACCAGACTGTGTTCAGCTACGTCATCCAAACCATGCGTGCCTTCCATACGGAATTCGGGTCAAAAGGGCAAACACTAGCGCTCTCTCAAATCCCAGCGAAGCTCTTGCCCGAAGTGTTAAAACAGCTTTAGCGAAAGTAAAGGCTAAAGGCTAAAGGCTAAAGGCTAAAGGCTAAAGGCTAAAGGCGAAAACAGCCTCACTCCCGACTCCCCACTCCCTACTCCCTTACTCCCGACTCCCGACTCCCCACTCCCCACTCCCCACTCCCTACTCCCTCTTCACTAAAGACTAAAAGTGTAGTCAGAAGTTAAAACTCAAATCTCCGTTTCGCGCCTCCCCCATGCTCGTTCAACATTTCCAAACGCTGGCACGTTACAACACCCTTGCAAACTGCAAACTTTACGATGCTTGCGCGCAGCTTTCAGAGGCAGAACGTACCTGCACTCGCCCAGCATTCTTTAAGAGTATTCATGGCACGCTCAATCACATTATGGTGGGCGATCGCATTTGGGTGACCCGTTTTGAAGGCGGCACTACACCGTCAATCGGTCTCAACGCCATTCTCTATGAAAACTTTGATGCCTTGCGGGTTGCTCGCGTTGCTCAAGACGAGCACATCGAAACCTTTGCTGCTGGCTTGACCAATGAGTTTCTGGCGCAGTCCATTCAGTATGTCAACAATCAAGGGCGGCAGCTTGATGATCCTGCCGCTCTGCTGGTCGCTCATTTTTTCAACCATCAAACGCATCATCGCGGACAAATTCACGACATGCTGACGCAGACAAATGTAGCACCGCCGTCATTAGACATGCATCGTGTGATTCGACCTTGAAATTAGCGGTTAGCGGTCAGCGGTCAGCCTTTCGCAAGCAGTAGCTACTTTGATGCTGCTCGCTCAACTATTCTCACTGCAAGTAGCTGATAGTCGTTAGACCTGCATCACGTGATTCGACCTTGAGATTAGCGGTCAGCGGTCAGCGGTCAGTCGTTAGTAAGCAGTAGCTACTTTGATGCTGCTCGCTCAACTATTCTCACTGCAAGTAGCTGACGGTTGATAGCTGATAGCTGACAGCTAAATCTTTCTCAATGCCTCAAATCCTTTTTCTTGAAAGCATTGCCGGGGTCAGTTATAAATACTTATAATACTTTACATAAAGTAACAGCAGGATAACGCCACATGGTTGGATTCATTAAAGGCATCTTTAGAGCCAAGCAAGCGGCGGATACCGAATCGGCTCCACCACCAGAAGCTGCGCCAAGACTGCCAAAGCCGAAGCCACAAGCCTTTTACCTTGACTCTAGCGATGCCAAAACGTTTGGAGACATCGACTATATGCAGGCAGCACGGGAGGTTAAGCGATCGTTCCCCAAAACTCTTGATGGTGAAGTACCCCGGACAACCTCGTTAGTTTCTTCAATCCAACGATCGCAGGCGCAGAAAGATCAGGCGATCGCGCTACAAGGCTCACAGGCGACCGTCAGGTCTTCAACCTTTGCCGCGCAGAAAGCGCCAATCAGCGGTTGGACAACGCCTAAAGCCGACAATCCGCCCAAAATCAAAGATCCGAGAGAGCGTCGTCGTGAAGATTCCAACCTGGATACGTTTCGAGCGATGGCGCGGGATATTCAAAAAGGCAATAGTCGATCGTACTAGCTTGAAATCGGTCAGCCATCAGCAGTCAGCTTTTGGTCAATGCAGCAGCCATTGACAGCGAAGAACGGGCACCTTGAAAGCGTTCAATGGTCGGCTTCTACTGCTGCCAGATCAAAGACTGCTTACTCATGCCTGTACAGATAGAAACGACTAGCCGAGCGCTGACGGCTGATCGCTAATAGCTAGCTGATGGCTGATCGCTGACTGCTGACCGCTAACCACCTACCGTTGCTGCTGACAACTCGTTTAAGATTGCCCTATTGCACGTACGAGAAGCTGTGAGTTTAAAGCATTGGTGGCGCGGGTTTCCTGCATGTCCACCCACACCATCGGCATCAGATGTTTCAGCATGGCGTGTGGTGTATGGTGCAGTTAATGCGGTAGAGGAGCCGACTGTTTGGCGGGATGATCATGTGGCGATCGTCGCTAGCGATCGCAATCAGTCTTCAGTCACCATTAGCCCCAGCCAGCGTTTTGTGCTGATTGGTGATGTGTGGTTGCCCGATCGCGCACTTCTGATGCGAGAGTTTGACATCGCACTTGTTGTCGAAAATCAAGAGGCGACGCTGCTTGAGCGCGATCGCTGGCTGGTGGCTCAACTCTGGGAACGAGAAGGGATCACCACCTGGTCAAAGTTGCCGGGGGCATTTGCGCTTGTGGTGTGGGATCGAGAACGGCAACAGCTCTATTTAGGGCGCGATCGGGCTGGTGTCCGCACCCTTTACTACACAACAGACGGTGCGACTCGTTGGATTGCTCCAACCTTGAGTGCGATCGCGCCTTACGTTTCCGCAGCCATCGATCTGGTAGCTTTGCGCGATTATCTCTGCTGCGCGTTTGTGCCTGGAGAACGCACCCTTTGGCAGCAGGTGCGAGAAGTACGCCCCGGCAGTTCAGTGCAACTGCCGGATGAGACGATACAACCGTATTGGCACCTGCAAGAACAAATTACACATCCCGACCAGCCGTTGGAGTGGCATGGCGATCGTCTCCGATCGTTGCTTGAGCAGGTTGTGCAGGAGCATTTGCCGCCAGGAGAACCCGTGGGGGTCTTTCTCTCTGGTGGCTTGGATTCTAGCTGCATTACGGCATTGGCAGCGAAACTTCACGATGCGCCACTACACACCTATTCGATTCATTTTGGTGCCGATCGCCCCAACGAGCTTGAATTTTCCAACTTGGTGGCGCAGCACTGTCAAACGCAGCACCACATCCTGGAAATCACCTTTAAGGATATGTGGGAGCACCTGCCAGAGACAATGGCAGCACTAGATGACCCGATCGGTGATCCCCTGACGGTGCCGAATCTACTGCTGGGACGTTTGGCAGCAGATTCCGTGCAGACGGTGCTCAATGGAGAGGGCGGCGATCCCTGCTTTGGCGGACCCAAAAATCAGCCGATGCTCATCAATGCTCTGTATGGCGGCATCGCTTCACAGAATGCATTGCAAGCTTATCTGCACTCGTTTCAGAAGTGTGCGGCGGATTTGCCCCAACTGCTGAAGCCCGAAATCTGGGTAGCGGTACAGTCAGAAGCATCGGTCTTTACGCCAGTTCTGCATTCAAGCGATCGCTACTTGAATCGGCTGATGGCACTCAACATCACCTTCAAAGGTGCGGATCAAATTTTGACGAAAGTGAATAACCTGACTCGTGCGGCAGGTATTGATGGTCGATCGCCGCTCTTCGATCCACGGGTTATTGAGTTAAGCATGACCATACCGCCAGATTACAAGCTCTCAGGCGTACAGGAAAAAGCTGTTCTGAAGCAAGCCGTTGCCGATTTGTTGCCAGCAGCGATTGTTCACCGTTCCAAGAGCGGCATGATGGTGCCCGTACAGCTTGGGTTTCGGGAGCATTGGAACCGCCAAGCACGATCGCTCTTACTAAGCCGCAACGCCGCGATCGCTCCGTATCTCAATCAAACCCTCATCCGCAACTGGTTAGAGTACAACGGTGATATCTGGGGACGCTATGGCGTAAAGCTTTGGTTGCTGGTGAGTCTGGAATACTGGCTACAGGCGCGGCAGTCAGCACATCAACCGTGATGGATTGGTTCATCAGAAGACGATGGAAGCGTGGTTAGAACGCATAGATCGAGCCAACTACAAAAGAAGGGGAAGCGATGCCTCCCCTTACAAAGCGTTAACTAGATTGTGCGTCTACTGCTTGGCGGCGGGAGCAGCTACGGTTGCTTTAACTGCAACGTTCTTAACACCCTTGATTTCCTTCGCTAAGGGTTCAACTTTAGCAAGCTGCGCCTGTGTTGGCACAGTGCCACCGACCGTTACTGCACCATCTTTAGCATCGACCACAAGTTTTCCGTTGGGGATATTGGCTTCCAGTTTGGTACGAACTTCACTTTCCAGATCACCATCGGCTCGTTTCATCTGATCGCCACCAGCTTCGTTGCGCTGCTCACGTGCCCGAATGTCAGATTCCATTTGCTTCTTGCGAATGTCGTTCGTCGCATCATCCTGAGCCGTTTTAGCGTCTTGGGCTTTGGGCACCTGACCATTGTTGTCGGTGGCATTCGGAGCATCTGACGTAGTTTTGGCATTGTTGCAAGCGGCTGTGCTTACCAGCAAAAAGCCACCTAGCAGCAGGGGTATAATCTTTTTCATTGTTTTCATCCTTCGTTTGAAATCGTATTCGTTTGAAATCGTATTGGTTAAAGGAGACCTGTAGAGACGGGCTGAGGCTCACCTCTACAAGGCACTTCGAGCACTGGCAGTGGCTAGGGGCTGTCATCAATTACAACTACACATGCTTTTCAGCAAGTGTGCCAGCCCCTAGCCCGGTGTGTTGGGGCGGGCGCGATCAGGCTGATACCGCAGGGTTTTGGAGCTAATTGATAACGCGCCCTAGAGCAAAGGGTCACGCCGCGTCGTTTCACTCGTTGTATAGGCAGTGCCAGTGCCTGTAGGGTAAGTTGTCCGATCGGCATCCGTCACAGGTGAGTCATAAACACCCCATTCTTGAATACCACGATGGCTCAAGACGGTTTCTGCACGTCGGATTTCGTCTTCAGAACCGTCAACAATCACCAGGTAGCCGCCTTTAGAGACGCTATCGTTATAAACTCTGGCACGGTCTTCAGGAATACCTAAGCCAACCAGACCGCCGACTAGACCACCCGCTGCGGCACCGATCGCACCACCAGAAATAGTCGTTGCCAATGCGGTTGCCAACGCGCCACCCAGCATCACTGGACCAATCCCAGGAATAGCAAGGGCACCTAACCCAACCAGTAGACCTGTCAGCCCACCTAATGCACCACCTGCTGCGGCACCTTTCTTTGCGCCTTCGTCGGCTTGCGTATCGTGAGCCACCTGCTTACTTTTGTCTCCGAGGCTGTCGCCAGCACCCGCACCAGCAATATCAGCGGCACGATCGGTGTCACGACCGACAACCGAAACTCGATCCATTGGGAAATCGCTATCTCTTAACTCACGCACAGCCGTTTCGGCATCGCTATAGTTAGAAAAGGTACCAACTGCGCGCTTGTGATGTCCTAAAGCCATTTTTCCTCCTTCCAGCGGCAGAGATCAAGTCTCGCTCACTTGGAATTAAATTTGTTATCTACGCTACTAATTCTGTCTTGCGCGATCGACATTTCCCTCGTCCTGAAGAGATGACCTGTACTCAGACTTAAGAGAGGGAATGGGAAGTAGGAAGTAGGACGTGGGTGAGAAAGGGGGCAGTAGAAAGGGCGAAAGCGGCACTCATTCTCACTACTAAATTTCTTGGCGATCGATCCATTTCGGAACGGCAATCGGCTTGTAGGCTGCGAGTTTTTCTAGCAAGCGATCGGGGTCTTGTGCTTCCAGGACGAGCGATCGATGGGGAGGACGTACAAACTGCTCACTGGTAGCGTGATCGAACATGGCGATCAGCGGACTGTAATAGTCATCGACATTCAGCAAGCCACACGGCTTTTGGTGAAACCCTAGCTGTGACCAGGTAAGCACCTCGCAAAACTCTTCAAAGGTGCCGAAGCCGCCGGGAAGTGCGATGAAGCCGTCGGACAGCTCTGCCATCAGCGCTTTGCGTTCGTGCATAGAACCAACGATATGCAGTTGAGTTAGTCCCTTATGAGCCAGCTCTTTGTCAACTAAAGCCTGGGGCATCACGCCGATCGCCGTGCCTCCAGCAGCAAGAACAGCGTCAGCGATCGTGCCCATCAAGCCGACATTACCGCCGCCATACACCAGACCCAACTCGTGCCTGACCAACGCTTGCCCAAGTGCTTGAGCCGCTGCTTTGTAACTCGATCGGACTCCATGATTAGAGCCGCAGAAAACGCAGATATGTTTCATCATGGGAGGGAACGGTTCAGAGGTGCTAAACGTTCAGAATGAAGCAATTTGGGTTCTTTCTCATTGTCTTTTCTTGCCTGATGTGGCTGGCGATCGTGGCTATACCCCTGATGCCAGTTACCCTGGCTCAGAAAGCTGTGCTTGTACCAGGATTGCTCATTCTTGGCGAGATCTTTTTCTGGATTGGGGCGTTGCTAGCGGGCAAAGAGGTGGCACAACGATATCGCCATTGGCTTAATCCGCGCCATCTGTGGGCAAGATTCAGGCAAGTGCTGCGAAAGTAGGCAGCGTAAAGTAGGCGGCGTAAATGGTTAAGGCGTTTCCACGTCTGCATTCGACAACACCTGGAGACGAATCGTTCGATCGCCGCCGCCTGTCAGTGAGGTTTCAATGATGTCGCCAGAGAGGGGCGCAAGACAACTGAGGAGCGATCGCAAATGCGGCGTACTCGCACCGCTGTCAAGGTAGAGTCGCTCAGAAAGAGCATTCAGGCGCTTCCAGGTGAGATAAAGCTTCGTCACCGTTTGCTCAAGCTGAGCAGCATGGTTGACCAAATCAGCAGCAGAACTGAGACAGCCAAGGCGGAGCGCTTCTTCAAGCGCCAATTCCAAATTGAGGGATTCGTTGTTGAGTGCCTGCACATTTGCAGCAGCTTCCAGGTAGCGCCATAGATAGCGTGCCTCAGAGGTGGCTTGCTTGAGGGTATCCACGTCGGGCGTTTCCGCAACGGCAGCGCGAATCGAAACCTGGTGGCTCTCTGGTAGTTTTTGCATTTCCTTGACCAACGGCGCAAGATATTTTGCCGGAATGGTATGGTCAGCCGCTTTTTGTTTCACTTCAGTAGGCAGCAGATCTGATGTCATCGCCGTCCAGTCATCCGAAAGCTGACGGACTTCACGACGGGTAATGCGATCGCCGCGATGAGCCGCATCACTCACCATTTGCTGCACTTCGGGAGCCGATTGCGCCGTTTCTACAAACGCTCGTTTGCTAAACTGGTTGACATCTTCGGGTTCCAGATAGCCACCGTCCAAGAGCGTATCGGCACTGTTCGCCAGCTCAATCATGGTGTACGCCTGACTTTTGCTGATTTCGCGGTCTTTCAGCCAGTTGAGAAAGCCTGTACCGCGTCCGTCTCCATGTCGCTTTTCACGATCGCGTACTGCCCGTAAAATGCGTCCGCGCCAGATGTCGGTTTGCAGGTCAAAGCGATCGCACACCTGCCACGCCTGCTCCACCTGCTCCTGAAACTCCAGTTCTGGGATCAGCTCATCTTCTGGGTCAGGTAACCGAAAGTGGAGATCGACACTCGGCTCAAAAGCTCTTGAAACGCTATGGATAGCGTCTAGACGTTGGGGTGCTTGTACCATTAGCGTGCTCGGACGACAGTCGCATCATTATTGCACGGCTTGGGGAAGGCTGGAAGAGGGAGAGTGGAAGTTGTTGGTGAGTGAGTCAGTGCCTCACATTGCTACCTCACGCGCTAATCGTTTCAGCCTGTGAGGAAAGAGAAACTAAAGCGGATTTATACAGTCAGGGCTTTCGTTCGTAGCGCGATTGACTCGATCGCTCACACGATAGCCTTGCATCAAAGCAGCATTGTAGGGGTGCAGTAAGGCTTGGTGATCAGGTGCCAGCGTTGGCTCTAGCCAGCGATCGTAATCCTGTGAATCAATCATGACGGGCATCCGATCGTGAAGGGGCTGCAACAACTCATTCGCCTGCGTGGTGAGAATCGTGCAGGTTTCAACGACATCACCATCACCCTGCCAGCGCTCCCACAGCCCTGCAAAGGCAAACGGCTGCTTGTTAGCTAATTGAAAGTAATAGGGTTGCTTGGTCTTGCGATCGACTCGCTGCCACTCATAAAAACCATCTGCCAGAATCAAGCAACGCCGCTGCTTGAATGCCGCACGGAACGAAGGCTTTTCAGCCACAGTCTCAGCACGAGCATTGATGAGCTTTGCCCCAATTGTCTGATTCTTAGCCCAACTGGGTATCAACCCCCAACGCAGCAGTCGCGCTTGTGGTGAGCCGGATGCGTTGGCGATCGCAATCACCGTTTGAGTCGGTGCAATGTTGTAACGTGGCTGCCATGCGGGTAGTTCCTCCAGTTGGAATGTTTCCGCAAGCGCTGCCGTTGATTGAGTGAGGCTAAATCGTCCACACATGAGAGCAAACCAGAGAACTGCGTTGGAAGAGCTTGCTAAAAAATCACTGCACACGCTTGGATTAGCTATCAGCTATCAGCTTTTCGCTGACGGCTACAGACCATGCTGTTATTTCTGTACAACTCCTAATTGATCTCAACTACCTAATTGATCTCAACTAAGTGATCTCAACCAAAACTTACACTGTCAAACGCAAAACTCTCTTACCCTCTGGCTAGATTTCGGCGATCGTGAGCACAGACTCGATCGGAAAGCCGACCGCTTTCCAGGCAGACACGCCACCTCGAATTTCAGAGACGTTTCGGTAACCAGCCGCACGAAGCCGATTGGCGATCTCAGCACTGTCTTCATCCGTTTCGCCGTAGATGTAGAGATCGCGGTTGAGCGGCAGGCTGATACGCGCCCGATCGATCAGTCCATCAACTGGCATCGACAGCGCGCCTGAGATATGACTGGCGTTAAAAAGGCTGCGATCGCGCACATCTAAAATGGTCAGCGCTGGCTTGCCCCAGTCGAGACGGGCTTTGAGGTCATAAACTAACGATCGCGCCTTGAGTGGTGGCGGCAGGGGAATGATACCGAAGAGATGGTGCATGAGGAATCCTTATCAGCGATATTTGCAATGTAACAAGTTAATTTACAATTTGCAAAAATTTGTGCTGAAACGTTTACAAATTTCCCTGCTTGTGCAGGTTTGTCCTGTTAGGCATCGTGTCTAAATCGTCTCAACTCCCCCCTCTCCCTGCGCTGACCCATTTCTGCGTCGCGTAGTGTTAACTGGAATAAGTGTCTGGAGCGAAACGATCGGTGTTGAACTATGACCTCATTGTTTGTGGTGCGGGACCAGCGGGTGCAATGGCAGCAGCGACTGCGGCTCAAGCGGGTCTGAAGGTAGCATTGCTGGAAAAGCAAATTCTGCCGCGTCATAAAACCTGTGGCGGCGGCACACCGATGGTGATGCAATCGCTGCTCTACGATTTAGCACCGGAGGCATTTGTCGAATCCGATGTGGTCTCTCTACGGCAGACGTGGCATTTTGATGATCCCTATCTGGCTGCGATTAATCCGCTGGGTGTCGATCGCCCACTGTCGATCTGGATGATGCAGCGTTCTGTGTTTGACAATGCCTTGGCGCAGAGAGCCGTGCGGGCAGGAGCAGAGTTGCGGGATGGTCTGGCAGTCCGTTCTGTAGAAGTGGAGAATGATGGTGTCCGCGTCCGTGCTCAGGTGACTAAAGCCAACGGCACTCTCAGCAAGGGTGATGCCTTTGTGGCAACGGCACGCACAGTCATTGGTGCAGATGGTGCGAATGGCGTGACAGCAAAAGCAGCAAAACTACGGCAAACACGAGCGATCGCGCTGGGTATGGAAGTCGAGTTTCCGCATGAGTGGGGCACTGGACATCCCGATCTGCAATCAGATGTGGCTCACTTAGAATATGGTGCCGTGAAGCATGGCTATGCCTGGGTGTTTCCCAAAGCCGATCACTTAAATATCGGGGCTGGTTTGTTTCGTCCGGCTCGTCAAGATGCCCGCAGCGATCGTCAGATTCGAGAAGCACTGCGACAGTCAATCTTCGACTATCTAGAGATGCTGCAACTCCCATACGATCGCGCGCAAATGAAGTTCCATGCCCATCCCCTACCAATCTGGTGCGGCAAAGAACGACTTAATACAGCCGATGGACGCATTTTGCTCGTTGGCGATGCGGCTGGGCTGATCAATCCACTCTTTGGTGATGGCATTTTACATGCAGCAAAAAGCGGCATCATCGCGGCAACATGCGTGACTAGCGGGACGACTCAAGCCTATAGCGATCGCATCCACGACGAATTCGCCAACAGTTTTAATGCCGCCCGTAGACTGGCTTATTTCTTCTACCAATACCCCAAAATTTTCTATCAATATGGTGTTAAGAATCCCAAAGCCGCCCACATTGCCACCCAACTGCTTGCAGGCGATCTGCCCTTTAACGCGATTCTCGGTCGCGCTCTCCGTCGCATTGGGACAGGGATGATTAGCAGCTTGTCATCGGTTAAACCGAGTGTAAGACTTTAGCTTTTAGCTTCCAGCCTTCCTGGAAAACTCAAGTCCAGTTACCCCTGCCTCGCCTACACTAGGAGCTATGGCATCTGGGATTGAAGCTTTACCAGTAGAGGTTGTGCATCTCATTGCAGCGGGTGAAGTGATTGACTCGCTGGCAGCAGTGGTGCGAGAGTTGGCAGAAAATTCGCTCGATGCAGGCGCAACACGCATTACCATTTCGCTTTACCCTGAGCAGTGGCGACTTCGCGTTGCCGATAACGGCGGGGGTATGAGCTTAGCAGACCTGAAGCAAGCCGCAGCACCCCATAGCACCAGCAAAATTCGAGACCGCCAGGATCTTTGGCGCATTGCCAGCCTGGGCTTTCGTGGCGAAGCGCTACACAGCCTCGCTCAACTCGCCACTTTAGAAATTTTGAGCCGCCCTGCCGACGCGGCTGAGGGTTGGCAAGTCAGCTACGACAACCAGGGCAAGCCACTGCAGGTAGAACCTGTGGCGATCGCGCCCGGTACGGTTGTAACAGTCGATCGCCTCTTTGGTAACTGGACTGCTCGTCGTCAAGGCTTGCCTCCTCTCGCGCAACAGATGAGAGCCGTACAAGCGATGATTCATCAACTTGCGCTCTGTCATCCTCACGTCACCTGGCAGGTGCAGCAAACCGATACTCACAGTGGGTCTCCCCGCGATCGCGATTGGTTTCATCTCTGGTCTGGTAAAACCGCACAGCAAATCCTGCCTCAAATTCTGCGCGATGTACAGATGGGAGACTTGCAAGAACTGACGGTAGAAGGTGAAAGGATAAAGGATGAAGGCGAAAGGATAAAAGGTGACGAGAGTCAAAATTCCCTTCAGCTTTCAGCCGTCAGCCGTCAGCCGTCTCTTTATCTTCTTCTCGGTTTACCCGATCGCTGTCATCGCCACCGCCCAGATTGGCTCCGGGTCGCCATCAACGGGCGCTTTGTAGCAATGCCAGCGCTAGAGCAGACGATCCTGTCAAGCTTTCGGCAAGTGTTGCCGCGCGATCGGTTCCCCATTTGCATCGTGCATCTCCAGGTGCCTCCCGACCAAATTGACTGGAACCGTCACCCAGCCAAAGCCGAAATCTACCTGCATCATTTAGACGACTGGCGAGAACAGATTGCTAGCGCGATCGAGCAGGCACTCCGTCTGAGTCCGATGAACCTCTCTAGCACTCTTTACTCTCAGCGAGTTGGGACGTTAATAAAGACTGCTGAAGCCGAAAGCGGCTATGGCGCTAGAAGGGTTCAGCAGTCAGAAGCAGGGGAGCAGGGGAGCAGGGGAGCAGAAGTAACTCACCCCTCACCCCTCACCCCTCACTCCTCACCGCTCAAAGCCCTTGCCCAAGTCCACAACACTTACATTCTCGCTGAGCACCCTACTGGCGTTTGGCTGATCGAGCAGCATATTGCCCATGAGCGGGTGTTGTACGAGCAGTTATGCGATCGCTGGCAACTGGTTTCCTTAGAAGCCGCTGTGATGTTGCACCAATTGTCGGTGGCTCAGGTTGAGCAGTTGCAACGGTTAGGCTTAGAAATCGAGCCGTTTGGCGAACAGGTGTGGATGGTGCGATCGGCTCCCGCAATACTGGCACAGCGAGACGACTGCACCGAAGCGCTGTTGGAACTCAGTCTGGGCGGCGATTTACAAACCGCACAAGTTGCTACAGCCTGTCGTAGCGCCATTCGCAATGGCACATCACTCACACTGCAAGCAATGCAAACGTTGCTCGATCAGTGGCAGCAAACCCGCAGTCCACGTACGTGTCCCCACGGTCGCCCCATTTGCCTCACGCTGGAAGAATCGTCGTTGTCGCGCTTCTTCCGCCGCCATTGGGTGATTGGCAAAAGCCACGGCATTTAGAGTCAATGGGAAACCCACCCTGTCTTGAACGAGTGGCGGGCGATCGCCCCTGTAGTGATGGTAGCGATCGCCCCAAATTAAGCCCTATCTAAACAAGCGATCTAGCTGGCGTAGTAAAACCGCTCGTAGATGACCTTGCCATCTTTCCATTTCTGCACCGAAACCTGGTCGTAGGTGCGTTTGCCCCAATCGGCGTGAGTGTAGTCTAAAAACCATTCAGAAATAATCACGTCATCGCCATAGGCAACGCTTTTGACCTCAGCTCCACGAAATTCGGTCAGCTTTGAGAAAAACTCTAGTTCTCGCTGGCGATTTGCCTCTTTGCTTATAGTAGGCGGGTTATCGTTCTCTTGCATGACCACATCGTCCGCATAGTATTGCTCAAAGACATCCATCGCTTTGCCTTGCAGCACTCGGTTCTTGATGTCTTCAAACGTTGCTTTCAAGTCCGTACTCATTTGAGAATCTCCTTATGTAGGTATTGTGCAGTAGTTTGGAACGGTTCTTTCGCTTCATGACTGTACTAGGTCGTACAATCTGTACATAGATATAGCACACGTACTGTTTGATTGCAAACTATCTAGCAAAACGCTGGGAGATTCTTCAGCAGGACTTACGCAAACGCTGTCGAGTTTCACCCCTAGCCCCCAAGGTTGGGAGAGCCGAGCTTATTAAGCCCTCAGAATTGGCATGGGGCAAATGCGTCAGTCCTATTCAGTTAGACTTCGCTACGTTTTGAGCGGTTTTGCTGTTAGCAGCAGTGAGGCGATCGCGCTCAGTTGATAACTGCAAGCAACCCGTATTCTTTTGCTGCCAACCTTTTCTACACTTACTGGCAGCAAAAATATTAATATGGCAGGCTGAGCGCCTGCATCAACGAAGTTAGACAGGCGCTTCAAGAAGACTTAACCATTGACGGTTTTGTCGCCTAACTAGGTCGTTGGGCACAATCAGGCTGAAAGCTAGACAGCAGTTTTTTCAGCCATGCGAACAGGTTCCGTGGCTGTACCGTTTGTCCAGTGGCACGATCGTAGTTTTCATAGGCACGCTTGTACTGCCCCAGGTAATAGAATGCTACGCCACGAAAGGTCAGCGCTTCCCAATCATCGGGCTGCAACGCTAAGGCTTGCTCGCAATTTGCCAGTGCCTCTTGATAGCGCTCTAGATGAATCAGAACAACAGCTCGAAAGATCCAGGTTTCATGACGGCAGGAGTTAATCGCGATCGCTCGGTCAAAGCTCAGCAACGCCGCTTGATACTGCCCTAAGTTGGCAAGCGCTGCACCGCGCCCATACCACGCAGGGAAATTGTCTTCTCTCAGTCGGAGTACACGGTTATAACAAGCAAGTGCTTCGTCGTAGCGATGCGTTTCTGCCAGCATCAAACCCTGACGGTTCTGAACTTCAATATGAACCTCAAGCTCAGATGCCTTTTTAATCAGCGATTGCTGTTCCATAGTGATCTGGTGAACGTTAATGGTTACGTTTGTCGTACTCAAGCCAAGCTAATCAAAGCCAGAAAATCAAAGCTGGTAGAGCCGCCACTGAAACATCTAACCGCACACCCAATCTTGCAGCAGACCCAACTCCACGTGTGCCAGTGCAACGCACTCAGGGTCAACAGATCGTATACTACCAGTCTTTCTTGGCTCACGCAGCACTGCAATAAATCTGTACTTTAAACCTACCTTGAGTACTGTAAGGGTCACAGCAATACTCAGTTACTTGTTCGATGTTTGGCAAGAAAGTCTATTGGGTATACCATGAGAGCCTGTAAACACTGGCTATGGGATGGGGCTAAGCTCAGGTTCAGTTCAGTGAGCTGTCGCAAATCGTCTTTGGGAATCAACTGCATTGCGATCGCTGATATCCAAGTCCATACGCTCCAGTTAACACAAATGGCGTGTACCAGCCTTTAGGATAATGGCTTCATGACAAAACGCAGCGTTGGGCTACTGTTTGGGGGATGCTCTGGGGAGCATGAGGTTTCGATCGCCTCCGCACGAGCGATCGCGCAAGCATTCAACGCTGAAGCCAACCAGGCTACCTATACGCTCTTACCGTTCTACATTCAGAAAAACGGTCAGTGGCACGACGGCGAGCCTGCTCAACAGGTATTGGCATCCGGTCACCCGCTAGCATCAGACGCACCTGCCGTACCCTCCGATCGCTGGCGCTTACCACCCTCGGTTGCTGAAGTTGATGTTTGGTTTCCAGTACTGCACGGTCCCAATGGCGAAGATGGCACCGTACAGGGACTATTGAAATTGATGCAGGCTCCCTTTGTTGGCTCTGGCATCCTGGGATCAGCGATCGGCATGGACAAACTCGCCATGAAAATGGTGTTTGCTCAAGTCGGTTTGCCTCAGGTGAGCTACATGCCGATTAGTCGCGCTCAGGTTTGGTCTAATCCCTGCATTTATCCCAAGTTGTGCGACCACATTGAAGCCACACTTGACTACCCCTGCTTTGTCAAACCTGCTAACCTCGGCTCATCGGTCGGCATTTCCAAGGTTAGAAACCGTGCCCAGCTCGAAGCTGCTCTAGATAGCGCCGCTAGTTACGATCGCCGCCTTATCGTCGAAGCAGGGGTAGTCGCACGTGAGGTTGAATGCGCCGTGCTGGGTAATGATGCACCACAAGCATCGATCGTGGGCGAGATTACGTACCAAAGCGATTTTTACGACTATGAAACCAAGTACACCGAAGGCAAAGCTGACTTAATCATTCCCGCCCGCTTACCGGAGTCCATCACAGCAAAGATTCAAACAATGGCAACACAAGCCTTCACCGCGATCGATGCGGCAGGCTTGGCACGGGTAGACTTCTTTTATATCGAAGCGACCGGAGACGTTTTTATTAATGAGATCAATACAATGCCAGGGTTTACAGCCACCAGCATGTATCCTCAACTCTGGGCTGCTAGTGGCATTACGTTTCCTGATCTAGTCGATCGTCTGGTTCAGTTAGCCCTCGATCGGCACACGTAACTGTTCAGTTAACACTGTTCTCTAACCAAAGCGAGCACCCGCTTGCGACAGCCGTTGCGTGAACGAGCTTGCCACGTCCCTCCAACGAGCCTCTATCCACCGCTCACTGGAGGAATGAGCACCACTTCGTCTCCATCATGCAGGAGCTGATCAGGCTCGACAAATTGGAGATTGACTCCAAAACGCGTCAGCTCCCGCCACTGGGTTAACTGAGGATGTGCCTCAATCAGACGATCGCGCACAGACGCAACGACTGTACCAGGCTCAACGTCCAGTGTGATTTCTGGTGCGCCGCAAGCCTCCTGATAAACCGCAAAGAGCTTTACCGTGATCGTTATTGTCGGTACTGGCATAGAGCTAAAACGTCAACGAATGGTTTAAGCCTTTGTCGATAATAATTTTTTTGTAAAGGTAAGCACATGAACTTGAAGTAGTTATTGGATATCCTATTATCTAGGGTCTATCAGGCTGACTGGGTCACCCGGAAATCTTAGTCTTCACTAAGTAGTCACTCTAGTTAGTCTCTAGGCAGAGCGAAACGAAGCTTGATATTGCTAGACTTCTAGTGATCTTTTTGTGAAGCCGTCTAGCTAGGGCAGCTTAGCCCGTTTGCCTCATCTTATATTGAATGTGTTGCGGTTTCCTCCAAAACAAAGCTCGCTCCGCTGACACAACATTATCTAGATTGAATAGTCTTGCAGCAATCACGTGTGTTCTACGTTCTTGACGCATCTGACACTACGAAAGCTTCTGTCGTGGACATTTAATGTTCCCACAAAGAACTATAGTCTTGCTGAAAGAATCCAGTTGAAAGTCCTGAGCGAGTGCTTAATTTCCAATAAGCTGACGATTTCATAAACCAATTCTGAAGAAAATGACTGGACACTCTTTAGGCTCTATTCTTCTGAAAAGACGGTTGCTCAATCAGAGGCAACTCGACCTAGCCTTGCAGAAACAGCGTCAGCAAGCCGAAACATCTGGCTGGAGGTTGATTGGAGAACTTCTCCTGGAAGACGGAATCATCAGCAGAAGTGACTTAGAAGACGCACTTGTTAGCCAAGCCAAGCTTAATGAAGTCCAGTATTTACAGTACACTAACGAACTCAGAAAGGTTGATATTCTTAACCTTACGATCGACAATCTGTCCATGCATGAACTTCTAGATCAACTCCACAGCGGCGTGGTGCTTACCCCAAACGTTGATCACTTGATGAAGCTACAGAAAGATGCAGAATTTCTGAAAGTCTATACCCTTGCGGATTACAAGGTTTGTGACAGTCAAGTTTTAATGTATGCTTCACAGCTTCTAGGAACTCCAATTAAAGAAAAGGTTTCAGGTTCTGACTTGTTTCCGAGGTTCTGTGAGTTTCACAAAACTAACGCTAACATCACCATATTTTTGCTTGGTGGTGCTGAAGGCGTTGCTGCAAAAGCTAAACGTAAGATCAATCAAAAAACTCATAGAGACATTGTTGTTGGCGCTCATTCCCCATCGTTTGGGTTTGAGAAAGATGAGCAGGAATGCCTGGAAATTATTGAGATTATTAACCAATCCAGGGCAACTGTCCTTGCTGTGGGAGTAGGTGCGCCTAAGCAAGAAAAATGGATTTATAAGTACAAACACAAGCTTCCTCATGTCAAAATTTTCATGGCAGTCGGTGCCACGATCGATTTTGAAGCGGGTATCATCAAACGTGCGCCTAAATGGATGAGCAATTTGGGCATAGAGTGGTTGTTTAGAATCTACTGTGATCCCCAGCGTCTTTGGAAGCGATATCTGGTCGAAGACTTGCCCTTCTTCTGGTTGCTGCTGAAGCAGAAGTTTGGCTTTTACACATTGCCTCGCTTAGAGCCAGCAGACCGTACCAGTAGACCAGTTAATGTCAAAGTCTCTAGCCATAGTCTGCTTTTGAAAAAGCGCCTCACAACTAAAGCGTGACTGCCTAATCCCGTAACCGCTAAAATCCCTATCCTCTAACACCATCGACCCTTTTCTGCGTGGGGTGGTAGAATCACAGTCAAGCTAGGGGTGCCTGCATCAGTAGGCTGAGATAGTCCCTTAGAACCTGAGCCTGGGTAATACCAGCGGAGGGAAGCTGTTTATCTGAGGAATCGAATATGCGGACAGAGTGGGTCGCTAAACGGCGTGGACAGAGCAATGTGTCCCAGATGTACTATGCACGTCAAGCTATAGTCACGGAAGAGATGCAGTATGTGGCGCAGCGAGAAAAGTTGCCAGTCACGCTGGTTCGGGATGAGGTTGCACGGGGTCGTATGATCATCCCGGCAAACATTAATCATCCCAACCTGGAGCCGATGGCGATCGGCATTGCCTCTAAGTGCAAAGTCAACGCAAATATTGGAGCATCACCGAACTCGTCTAACTTGCAAGAAGAGGTCGATAAGCTGCATCTGGCAGTGAAATATGGCGCTGACACTTTAATGGATCTATCGACGGGTGGTGGCAATCTTGATGAAATTCGGACAGCAATCATCAATGCTTCATCGATCCCCATTGGTACGGTGCCCATCTACCAGGCATTAGAGAGTGTGCATGGGACGATCGAGAGCCTCTCTCCCGACGACTTTTTGCATATCATTGAAAAGCACGCCCAGCAAGGTGTCGATTACATGACAATCCATGCGGGAATCTTAATTGAGCATCTGCCCTTGGTGCGCGATCGCTTGACGGGAATTGTCTCGCGCGGCGGTGGCATTATCGCAAGGTGGATGCTGCATCATCACAAGCAAAATCCTCTCTACACGCACTTTCAGGACATCATCGAAATCTTCAAGCGCTACGATGTCTCGTTTAGCTTAGGTGATTCGTTGCGTCCAGGCTGTACGCACGATGCATCGGATGCGGCACAATTGGCAGAACTGAAAACACTGGGTCAGCTTACTCGCAAAGCCTGGGAGCATGACGTTCAGGTAATGGTAGAAGGTCCCGGTCATGTGCCGATGGATCAAATTGAGTTCAACGTGCGGAAACAAATGGAGGAATGCTCGGAAGCGCCCTTCTATGTTCTGGGTCCACTTGTAACGGACATTGCTCCTGGCTATGATCACATCACCTCGGCGATCGGCGCGGCGATGGCAGGGTGGTACGGTACGGCAATGCTGTGCTACGTGACACCGAAGGAACATTTAGGCTTGCCAAACGCTGAAGATGTTCGCAATGGCTTAATTGCCTACAAAATTGCGGCTCACGCAGCAGACATTGCCCGACACCGACCAGGGGCACGCGATCGTGACGACGAGCTATCTAAGGCTCGCTACAACTTTGACTGGAACCGTCAGTTTGAGCTATCGCTTGATCCGGAGCGTGCCAAGGAATACCACGACGAGACATTACCTGCGGATATTTACAAGACCGCTGAGTTTTGTTCTATGTGTGGTCCCAAGTTCTGCCCTATGCAGACCAAGGTCGATGCCGATGCTCTTACGGAACTGGAGAAGTTCCTTGCAAAAGAGCCTGTGGCAACCGTTCAATAGGCTAGAAAGTGGCAACGATATTGCTTTAACGATCGCAGTACCTTCTTAAAGGACAACAGCAGTAGCGAGTGGCTTAACTGCTGTTGCCTTTGCTGTCTAGAAGTGCTGTCTGAAAGTGACGCGATCGCAGTATCAAATCTGCTGGCTGTATGTCTACTTTGCTGATACAGCATTGACATCAACAGTTTTTGTGTCTGATGCGAAGCCTGGGCTGGCTGCTTCACTCGTCTGGAGCGGCTCTTCGCCCTTGCGTCCTTTCAGGCGATCGAGCGCCCAAGTCGACAACTCGGCAATGAGTAAGGTGGCAATGAGACCGTCATCAATCCAGCCTACGACGGGAATAAAGTCTGGGGAAATATCGATCGGGCTAAGCAGATAGATCAGTGAACCGCCAATGATCCACCAACGGTACTTAGGATTGCGAATGACATTGCGATACCAACCTGAGATTGAGTCTTTCATTTAAGGTTTCTCCTCCGATTACATTTAAATCTTGGCAGATCGCTTCAGAGAATTCTGGTGTGGATATCCTCCTGTTTTTAGGAGTGCGCCAGTACGGCTCTGGGAGAGGCATAGCGGGGAATCTGTCAACGACTAAAAGGATTGCTTTATTGACGCGATCGCTTCTTAACCCTATGGTCACCAAAGGCTTACCCATTGTTCTCAGTCTTTGGACTCAAACTGCAACATTTCGCTTAGTTTTGACTGAAGTTTCTTCAGTTTGCTTGAATGTGGTTCTAAATCTCTAAAATTGAGTAGCCCCAGATTTACGCATACAATTAAGCGGAGATCTGAGGTAGGGAACGTATGGAGGATAAAACAGACTGTGAACGTTGCGGAAATCTTTCAAAAGGGTGGAGTCACGATCTTGCCCCTGCTTTTTCTCTCAATCCTGTCGCTCAGCGTCATTATTGAGCGTGCCTGGTTTTGGACGAATGTGTTGCTCAAAGAACGTGAGATCGTCAATCGGGTACTGGATGCCTCACGAAGGGACTGGGGAACCGCCAAGGAAATTGCTCGACAGGCACACGAGCAGCCGATCGGACGGTTTCTTTATAGCCCACTACAGCTTGAAAACGCTGATCCGGAGATGTTTCGCTTGGCGCTTGAGGCGACAGCCGATGATGAACTGGCAGCGATGCGTCGGGGTGACAAGGTGTTGGAAGCAGTGATTGCGCTGGCTCCATTGTTGGGCTTGCTGGGTACGGTCATTGGTTTGATTGTGTCACTGCGATCGATTCGTCTTGGCGATCTGGGCACAGCTTCGACTTCAGGAGTAACAAATGGGATTGGTGAAGCGCTGATTGCAACCGCTAGTGGGTTAATCGTGGCAATTTTTAGCTTGGCGTTTTACCGACTGTTTCAAGGCTTTTTGTTCAACCAAGTCAGAGTCTTTCGCAAAGCTGGTAATGACCTGGAACTGCTCTATCGGCAACATTGGATACAAAAAACGGATGGACAACCGTAGGGCGATCGCGTCACCTCATGCAGAGCGTGAACGTTAACCCGTGGGCAACGACGCTAAGTTGTAGCCACATTGACGATGTTGATGCTTTTTAAGGACGGAGTAATGAAAATTAACCTTGACTCGCCCCCTGAGGATGTTCAAATTCAGATTATTCCGCTGATTGATGTCATCTTTTGCATTTTGACGTTCTTTATTCTGGCGGCGCTTCAGTTGACTAGGCAGCAGGGAATCGAGATCGATTTGCCGAAGGCGAGCACGGGTGCGACACAGACGCGGCAAATGCTGGTGGTAACGGTGAGTTCAACGGGACAGACGTTTGTCAATAAACAGTTTGTCGATCGCGTCCAGCTTTACCAGCAGCTACAGGACTATCGCCAAAAAAATCCTGATGGGTTGCTAGTCCTAAATGCTTCGCAGACTGCTTTTTATAACGATGTTGTGCAGGTTTTGGATGTGATGCGACAGGTGGGCGGCGATCGTGTCGCACTAGCAACCCAACCTGCCGAAACCAATCAACCGTCTGGAGTGATCCCTGCTCCAACGGCTAGCCCTGGCTTGATTAATCCTACGACTGACCCATTTAACATTTTCGGTACCCCTAGTCCTAGCCAACCATCGAATGCCTTGCCGTCTCAATCGTCTCCTGCCTCTGGTCAACCCTCGGGTGCCGCTCCCTTTGGAGCACCTTCGCCAAGAAACAGTCCTTAGTAGCGAGCCGGAGTATAAACAGGCGATCGAAAATGAGCAGGACAATTTAATGCTCGGTCGATCGTCACTACTGAGCACTGACTACTGAATCCTGGCTTCAATCTGTGTCTTTATGTCGAGTCACGTGTCTTACTCTTGGTACACGTCCTTCTACAGCTCCACCGATACCGTTTAGTTAGCGATAGGCTTAATCGGGTTTGTCGCCAGACTAACTGAACTGAGAGGTACGTGCAATGAGTAACGAGAAGCTTAGAGAAACTAGTGCGCCGGATGCAAACCTTGATCCAATCACGGGCGAAACGGGCGCTCATCCGGTAGGCACTGGGGTTGGTGCCGCTGGTGCTGGCGCGGCTGGTGCGGCTGTTGGCGGCGCGATCGGTGGTCCGGTTGGCGCGGTCGTTGGCGCGGTTGTTGGTGCCGTTGGCGGTGGTTTAGCTGGTAAAAGTGTCGCTGAAAGAGTCAATCCAACGGTTGAAGATGCCTACTGGCGCGAGAACTATGCCTCACGCCCTTATGTGGAGCCGGATCATAACTACAGTGATTACGAGCCAGCGTATCGCACTGGATATGAAGGATACTCCAACCATCACGGTCAGAGAGTGACTTATGACCAGGCTGAACCGACCTTACGTCAAAATTACGAAACGCAGCATGGCGGCGGTAGACTAGCTTGGGAAAAGGCAAAGCACGCGACTCGTGATGCATGGGATCGGGCAGAGCGTGCCCTTCCCGGTGATGCTGACCACGATGGTAAATAGCTCAGTAACTTGATTGTTGCGGTCAATGAGAACTACCAGGATCAATTGATTCTGGTAGTTTTTTATGTGTCTTTGAAGTTGTCTGTTGTGACTGGACAGTTCACAAACTGCCTATTCATCAAACTTAGGCTAAAGACTCAACGTATCTTGTATTGCTTGCATTGGTGGGCATCTACTTGTGTTTACGTCGCTGAGCGATCGCTACGTTTGGTTCAAGCAGTTGCCATACTAGCAACAGTGTATGAAGCGATGAAACCAATCATTTCTCTCAGCTGCGTGTCCGATATTACCCGTTCGAGTCTGGTGGAGAAGCAACCGATGGCGAGTTTTCGAGTCAAGCGTCCAACTCTAAAAGACTTTAAATGGCAAACGTTTCGTCCTCGCATTGCGACGCTGGTTCTTTTGGGAACTGTAGTGTTAGCCGCTGGAGTTTGCGCCGCCTGGTTTGTAGGAGAGGGAAATATTGACCATATCTTTACGCAACTAAATTGGTTACAAGAATCACCACCTCTCTGGCTGGCAGTGCCAATGGTGGCGATGCAATACCTGTTAGCACCAACGGTCATTCTTTTGCTGATCGCGCTGGTAGTAATGAAGGTGTCTCCAGAGCCGCGCCGTTGGTCACGGACGATCGTAGTCGGCATTTTGCTGGCATTGACCCTACGGTATATTGCTTGGCGATCGCTGGCGACCCTTAACCTTGCTGATCCCTTGAATGGCATCTTCAGCCTGGGCTTATTTGCGCTGGAGATGCTTATGCTGGCTAGCGGGATTATTCAGCTTTTCTTGATGCTGCGGATTAAAGACCGTCGTCGGGAAGCAGACCAGAATGCGATCGCGGTGCTAGAGGGCGAGTTTAACCCCTCAGTTGACATTCTCGTGCCCACGTACAACGAACCGTTGTTTATTTTGCGGCGCACGATCGTGGGCTGTCAGGCAATCGATTATCCCCATAAGCGAGTTTATTTGCTGGACGACACACGTCGATCAGACGTACAACAGCTAGCGGTGGAACTAGGCTGTGAGTACGTGACGCGCCCAGACAACCGCTATGCGAAGGCAGGGAATTTGAATCATGCGATCGCCCAGACTGCCCAAGAGCGCACTCACACGAAGAGCGACCTGATCGTGGTCTTTGATGCCGATTTTGTGCCAACTCGGAACTTTTTGACGCGTACGGTTGGCTTCTTTCAGGATGAGCAAGTCGCCCTGGTGCAAACGCCTCAGAGCTTCTATAACCCCGACCCGATCGCCCGTAATTTAGGCTTAGAAGATATTCTGACACCCGAAGAAGAAGTCTTCTACCGTCAAATTCAACCAATTCGGGATGGTGCGGGTGGGGTCATTTGTTCGGGCACGTCGTTTGTGGTCAGGCGCAGTGCGCTCGAAGCAACGGGCGGCTTTGTCACCGATTCGTTGAGCGAAGACTACTTTACAGGCATTCGTCTGGCAGCGCAGGGCTATCGTCTGGTCTACCTGGATGAGAAGTTGAGTGCAGGTTTGGCAGCCGATAACATGTCTGATCATGCGACGCAGCGGTTACGATGGGCACGCGGCACGCTCCAGGCGTTTTTTATCGAAGCAAATCCGCTGACGATTCCCGGTCTCAGCCCTTTACAACGTTTGGCACATTTAGAAGGACTGCTGCACTGGTTTACCAGCCTTTCTCGTGTCGGCTACTTGATTGCACCGTTGGCGTTCTCTTTTTTAGGTGTCATTCCCGTTCGAGCGACACTAGATGAGTTGATGTATTTCTTCTTGCCCTACTATGTCGTGCAGCTCACGTTTTTCTCCTGGCTTAACCACCATTCGCGATCGGCGTTGCTGTCAGATATTTACTCGCTTGTGCTGACGTTTCCCCTCGCGCTAACGGTCATTCAGGTGATGCTGAATCCATTCTCGAAGGGCTTTAGCGTCACGCCGAAAGGAACCGCGACCGATCGCTATTCTTTTAACTGGAATCTGGCACTACCGCTGATGGTGCTGTTTATCATTACGGCTGTCAGCCTGTGGCGCAACCTGGGTATGTGCATGGTCATTGGCTGGTCAGCAACTGTAACCCCCGAACTGAAAGGACTGGGGCTTGGCTGGCTCTGGAGTAGTTACAACCTGATCATGCTGGGTATTGCACTGTTGATTTTGTTAGATGTGCCACGCCCTGATACCAATGGCTGGTTTGACTTGCGCCGAACGGTACGGTTGTGCTTTTTGCCAGCGATCGACGAGCCGCGGGACGCAGAAGCACAAAGACAGGCAGACACAAAACGGGAGAACGTAGAGAGCGTAAGGCATTGGCATCGTCGGGATGGTATGAGCACACTCGTTGCACCATCGCCTCACTCTTTATTGCTTACCTCGCCGCAAAGTGACAGCAATCCAAAGCCCTCAGCTCTTAGCCTCTGGGGTGTTACTACCATGATCTCTGAAGCGGGCGCTGAAATCGCTTTCACCCAGTCTGGCTTTCCAACTTTGGCAGAGGGGGAAACGCTACCAGTCTCGCTGGAAGTGATGGAAGTTGACTTGAAGCTGCAAGGCGTGGCGGTCTGTAGCGGTATGAGGGATGAGTTTCCGACGGTGCGAGTGATGTTTGAGCACTTGAACCTAGCGCAGCAGCGCTGTTTAGTGGAAATGCTGTATTGTCGTCCAGGGCAATGGAAGCGACGCAAAACGCCGGGAGAGTTCCAGTCGCTACTGCTGTTGTTCAAGATTTTGCTAAAGCCACGGATACTCTTCGATCGCGATCACGCTGTGCGGGCAATTGAGGTTGCCAAGGGTTAGAGACAACAGACGATTGTATCCAGTATTACTAGCCTACCCATATTTACACCAGGCTGTAGTGGCGTAGAGCCTTGACACCTGGCAGGGTGAAATTACTGGTCGATCAGTGATCCCGCCCATCCTGATCACGGCAACATGACAGTAGAATGGTTGCCGTTGTCTAAAAATCAGGTCAAATCAAAAACTGCGTGCCACATAACCTTATTGCCCCTGGTGAATCTGCTACAGTTGCCTTGCCGCCTTGTGCAGAAGCACTACCATTTACCTTACAAGACCTGAAGGCAAGTATTCCTGCTTACTGTTTTCAACCCTCTGTCTGGAAATCCCTTTCTTACTTCTTTTTAGATTGTGGAGTCATCGCCGCTCTCTATGCGATCGCCCATTTTCTTAACGCTTGGTGGTTCTTCCCCTGTTTTTGGCTGGCGCAAGGAACCATGTTTTGGGCGCTCTTTGTCGTCGGGCATGATTGTGGTCATGGCTCCTTTTCACGCCAAAAATGGTTGAACAGCCTTATTGGGCACCTTTCCCACACGCCGATCTTGGTGCCTTATCACGGCTGGCGGATTAGCCACCGGACGCATCACAGCAACACAGGCAACCTTGATACAGACGAAAGTTGGTATCCCGTGTCGCAGGCGAAGTATGAGCAAATGCCCTGGTACGAAAAGCTTTTTCGCTTTTATGTGCCGCTACTGGCGTACCCAATTTATTTGTTTCAGCGATCGTCCGATCGCAAAGGATCACATTTTCATCCTGCCAGTGACCTGTTTCGCCCATCTGAGAAATGGGATGTGTTGACCAGTACAGCACTTTGGCTGCTGATGATTGGCTTTCTGGGCGGACTCACCTATGCCTATGGCTGGCTGTTCCTGGTGCAGTATTACGTAGGACCTTACATCGTCTTTGTGGTCTGGCTGGATTTAGTAACGTTTTTGCACCACACCGAGCAGGAAATCCCCTGGTACCGCAATAGCGACTGGTACTTTTTGAAAGGAGCACTTTCGACCATCGATCGCGACTACGGCTTCATCAATGCCATTCACCACGACATCGGTACTCATGTAGCGCATCACATTTTTCTCAACATGCCCCACTACCACCTGAGAGCGGCGACGAAGGCAATCAAGCCTATTCTGGGCACCTACTACCGCAAGTCAGATGAATCAATCTGGAGCGGCTTTGTGCGCTCGTATCGCACCTGTCGCTTTGTACCAAATACAGGCGCAGAGGTTTACTATCAAGCACCGAAACGTCAACGCAGTTAGGCTTCGTGACTAGGGATAGTCGCTGAGCGATCGCACTTTACTTAGCAGTACAGGGCGATCGCTCACACAACTGACACATTCGTTTGATGTAGACTTTTACGTAATGCAACCGTGGAAGCATGACGAACCATCAGCCAGAACCGACGACTCAGCAGTTGCTCACTGCGCTCTTGCAAGCAGGAGCACAGCAGCAACAAAGTCTTGATGTTTTAACGAATCAAATCGGACATCTGACAGAACAGCAGCAGCATAGCCTTGGCGTTCTGACGGATCGCATTGCACATCTGGGAGAACAACAGCAGCATAGCCTTGGCGTTCTGACGGATCGCATTGCACATCTGGGAGAACAACAGCAGCACAGCTTTGATGTTCTTACGAACAAAATGGAGCATCTAACCGAAAAGCTTGATACGCTTACTGAGGTCGTCACAACTGGCTTTTCAGAGCTGAAAGCCATCACCCAGGAACAAGCAGAAACCGCAAAACAACAGGCAGAAACCGCAAAACAGCAGGCAGAGAGCATCTCACGTCTTGCTGCTACTGTAGAGCGTCAGGCTCAAATTGTGGAGCGATTGCTACCACAGAGCCTTAGGCAATAATGATTGAGCGCTGTTACAACCAGGAGATCGCCGTGTGCAGATTACCAAACGCAATGTTGAACTGCGGGTAGACGATAGCTTGATGCGGCTGTACGTCGCAGTTCCTAAACCAGAGGGACGCTATCCTGGCATTCTGTTCTATAGCGATATTTATCAGCTTGGCGGTGCCATTACTCGTTTGGCAGATCGATTGGCAGGCTACGGATACGTTGTAGCGGCTCCCGAAATTTTTCATCGGCTGGAACCAGTGGGTACTGTCATTGAACCAGATGATCTGGGGCGGATGAGAGGCAATGATGCGGCACGACGAACGGCGATCGCCGACTACGATGCCGATGCTCGTGCTGTACTTGCTTGGCTCAAACAAGAGAGCGCTGTCGTGCCAGACCAAATCGGCACGATCGGCTTTTGTATTGGTGGGCATCTTGCCGTTCGCGCAGCGTTGCAACCCGGCATTAAAGCGACGGTTTGCTGTTACCCCACAGGTATCCATAGTGGCAAGTTGGGTAAAGGCGTTGCAGACACGCTTCAACGTATGGGTGAGATCAATGGAGATGTACTAATGGTCTTTGGTACGCTTGATCCGCATGTTCCAGAGGACGGGCGACAGGCGATCGTTCAAGCGCTAACTGACACTGGGGTCTCTCACACCGTTCTGCTGTATGAAGCAAATCATACCTTTATGCGTGATGATGGCTACCGCTACGATCCCGCAGCGGCTGATGCAGCATGGGCAGAGATGACAGCCTTTTTCAAGCAGGTTTTTGGCTAACGTCAGACGGTTGATCGTTTACTGAATCTTCGCCTCAAAGGAGCGACAGAAATCTTGCATACCCGTCTTGATCGCAAAAATAGCGACAGGGGTTGCCAGCTTGAGCGGTAGCATCGTGTGCTCGGTGAGGCTGAGAAGCAAGTTGCCAGTCAAACCGTCCTCCAGGGCTTCTTTGTGATCAGCACGGCAAAGAATGTGTCGCCACTGTTTTGCCACACTCTCAATCCAGCGATCGTTGGTCTCAGGTTCTTGTCCAACCTGAATCGCCAGCGCGATCGCCGCATCTTCCAGATCGCCTTCACAGTCTTCAATCTCATTCAGAGCTACCAGCGCATCAGGGTAGCCTGCCAGATCAGCCCGGAATTGCTCGATTTCTTCTAGTGTGACAGTGATAGTCATGGGACAGCAAACGTTACAGCTAGAGCGATCGTATCATTTCGCAGCCTTGCAGTGTTTGCTTTGTAGACGCTTAGACGATCGCTACAGCCCGACGAGTTCTCGTGATTCTAAGCCAGTCAGTTTCTGAGCGATCGTGAGCCGTGTTTCTAACTTGGCGACGCTAAACTCGTTGCGTAAATGCTCTAACCGCGCCAGCGCATTTGCTTTCTCAGTGGAGATGCGGTTCAAGGCATCCAGTGCCCGGTAATACTCCTGGTTAACCTGAAGCACCTCAAAGCGCCGTGCTTTGCGCTGATTGTCGTTTTTGAGTGCAGTTTCAAAGGCGACGACCATCTCGGCATTGCCTTCGAGACGAGCAATATGCTGACGCACTTCCGCCATTTGATACTCAAATTCGTTGACGGCTTGGGCAGCTTGCGCGATCGCGCTGGGATATTGACTGAGACTAAGTTTCATAAACTAACTCCCGGAAAGGAATAAACAGCAAACTAATGGTGATCGGCACAAGGCTCAAGGTCAACAAGACTCAAGCAACCAATTCTGTCAATTGAGGTAGTGGAGTACGGTGGGGCAGATCAGTTGGAGCAGGAAACTGCTTTACCTGATCGACAGCAGCTTTTTCCAACACTTTGACTTCGATGTTGACTGCAATTAGGTATGACCCAGACTCTTCTCCGACTGCCTGAGCCACTAAATCTGCTAAAGCTGGGTGATCAGCGGTAATGGGGTCACGTAGCGTACGGCGATCCCAGTCATACTTCGCATCTGGATCCAGGTTGAGAATATAGTGCTTGGTCATGAGACAAGACTTGAAATAGTACATGTATACTATTTTAGTAGATTTACTGGTTGGTTTCAAGTAGGGCGCTAGGCTGCGATCGCTCTGCCTGAAACGCCGATTTTGTCTAGTGTTAGGCTGCCTTGAAGTACTGTTCTTCGTGCGCCTTGTCGCTCCCAATACGCTAGGGTGCCAGCAAGGTCACTATGTCCACGCAAACAGATTTCGTAGCTCTGTAACATGACTTGGCTGCGACGAATCTGAAACTGGGCACCCATTCTGGCTAGTTTTTGGGCAAACGTCTGCGCTTGCTTGAGCTGCTCAAAGCCGAAGTAGCAGATGGGAGAGGCAGCTTTAAAGGGCGATCGCACGACTAGAACTCTCGGTGATAAATACTGCCCCACTCGACCCTGCTGGAGTGAAAAGAAGCGACCGATTTGCATTGAAACTCTCTAGCTATCATCTTCTACGATCGTAATGAAAAGCGATGCCATTTGGAGAGAGCAAGCACTAGGGGAAACCGTCTTCTGATATAGCTGCCCCTGCGGCTTTTGAGGACAGCGGTGCGGTTTTCCGTATGTTAAAAAAAACGGGTTCTTGGACACAATTTGGCTGCTTACAGTATTGCTTGTCCGGAACCCCGTTTTCTGCATCAAAAGTCTGCCAGAGACGGCAAAAAAAGGGAGCAGGAAAGTGCCTCCTAATCCCTTCAGATACGATCCTGTTTGAATGATGAAAATTACGCTCGTCTGCGCTATGGCAAGCAGCGGAGCCGTCAGCCATCAGCAAAAAAGCTGATAGCTGATAGCTGATAGCTGATAGCTGATAGCTGATAGCTGATAGCTGATAGCTGATAGCTGATAGCTAAATGATTAATCGTTGCCTCTATGCGTTGCCTCTGATGATGCTACGGGCGACCAACGCACCGATCGTTTCCAGCTTGAAGCCCCATCCTTGAGGCAGGTTATCGTCACCATCATTTTGTCCGAGATCGACGAAGATGCGGGGAGGCACAAAGTATTTGCGATCGTCTGCCCCAACAAGCATCTCATCGGCTTTCTGCATGATGCCATCGACTATGGTGTCAAACTCGGTGAAGGAGCTGTAGGACTGGTCAAGCTGCTGACTGACCTGTTCGACAAACTGGCTCACACCAATGACCTTCGGGTCACTCGACGGCAGATTCTGCAAGCCCAACTGTTGCAGAAGCGCGGGTTCCATAAACTTAAAGAGCCGTGCCTGCGCCTCCACTAACTTTGCGTCACCAAATTTTTCGCGCGGTAAAAGCGTGCGGAAGGCACGACGGATTACCTGCGAGATTTTGAAGGGCGGAAAGGAAAGGCTGTTGGGCGCGATCGTCTGCCCATGCTGCGCCATCAGTACATCTAGCGGCGGCAGATCTTCTGGTACGGGCGGCATGGCGAGATTGAACGCTTTGAACTCTGGGTTATCCGTCTTCTTGCTCAGCAGGTTTGCCTGCTTACTATTTTGCAGATCCTTTAGCTCCAAAACTTGCTTCGCTTTGAAGCTGTCGCCATCCAGCAAACTGGTAATGGTTTTTAAGTTAAAGGGATAAATCGGTGTATTCAAGCTGATGAAGATGAATTCAGCACAGTAGGTCTTATTGACGGGGTTGTTGAAGAAGCTCAGCGCGCGCGGATCACCCACCGCAGCAAGAAGACCCTGTTTCAGAAATTCCTTCAGAGCGGCGCGATCGCAGACACGTGTGGGGTCGCCGCCGTTATAGTCTCTGGGAAACTGGGCAAAGGGATTGAGTAGCGCCATCCAGTTAATGATGGAGTTGGTATAACCCCGTGCTTGCTCTGGCGTGACAAAGGATGGAAAAACAAGGCGCTGCGCCACGGCAACGTAGCCATCTTTGCCATACATGCCGCGATGATAGTCATTGGGTTCGTTGAAGGTGCCGAACGAGTCGATCGGTTGCCCTGACTGATCCATTCGTTTCGCAGGGACGATTGCCCCGGCATGATGCCCTTCATTTTTAATAAACGCTTCTTGAAATAATTCTAATGAGAGTGGACGGCGTGTGTCGATCAGCACACCATAGCGTTCTTTGTGCCATTGATAACTCGTAATCAACAAACCATCTCTGGCTAAAAATTTGGCGATGTCTGCATGTCCTGAAACCTTATTGCCTGCCGGATCAGTGACGCTAACGGCATCACTAATGCCAATGTAGCCAGGGACGGCGATCGTCTCAACCTCTAGAGTCGTCGCATCGTCAAGCACAACTTGCTTGGTGAAGAGCTTCTTCAGGTCGGTGATGGGTTGACCTTTCCAATCGCCGACCAGAGCATTAAAACGGCTGATATCAATGGCGCTTGGTGCTCGCAGAGGCAGCTTTGAAGTGGATGATGTGCCGACTGCCGTTTGAGTCGAGGTACCAGAACTGGGTTGCACTGAGGCGATCGGCTTCGGTGCAGTTGCGGTGCTTGCGGAAACGTGAGTAGGAGCACTGACAGCAGGTTGCTCTGAGGCTTTTTGATCTGAAGGCATAGGGTAAACCTTGGTTGTAGATTGTGTAGGGGTTAGACGGCAGTCCTGAGAGGGTCGTGCTACCGTCTATTCCTTAGCAAGAGAGATTGCTATGAGTATCTACAACCGTGGTCATCACTTTCCGGCTAACGGATGCCGCCAAAGACTGCAAGTTCAAAAAACTTAAAAAAACAGTCTACCTGCTGAAACCCGATCGCCCGCAGCCAGTCGCACTGAACCTCAACAGGCGCAAGGATGTTCGCCTTTTTGTCTTCCCGATAAACAAACCGTTGCCCCACCTCTTCTCGTGATAAAACGTCATCTTGCGTCTGGTGCCATGCGTAGATGGCATCGACCAGCGTGTCGTTAAACAACGCCTCGCCCTAAGGTGTGGCGGAGGCAACGTGCTCGATGTTGAGAAAACCACCGCCCGATCGCAGCAAGTGAAAGATTTCACGGTAGAGTGCCTGTTTGCGATCGTCTGGCAAGTGGTGAATGCAGTAGCCCGATAGCACTGCATCAAACGGCTCCAACCCTTTTTGCCAGTCTGGTGTGTAAAGATCTGCTTGCACAATCTCTACCCGTTTGCCAAACGGTTGCAGTCGCTGTTGTGCCTGTTCGAGCATCGGTTCTGAAAAGTCGATCGCTGTGACGTGCGCGTCTGGATAGTGGGTGAGGATTGCGTGGGCGATCGCGCCATCACCACAGCCCAGGTCGGCTACTTGCTGGATGGGTCGATCGAGCTGGTCAAGCACTCGCAGGGCAAGGTTAACTTGTTCTGTCGCAAAGGGAATTGCGCCCCTCACACCCGTCAAAAAATTCTCCGCTACAGTGCGGTTTTGCCAAATTTGATCGGTTCTCATCGTGAATGCCTTTCCTATGCCAAACTGCTGGGGCTAAGGGGAACCATGCTCCCGGCGATCGTTAGCCCTAAGAGCATCGGTTCGTTTGGCTGGATGAGTTTAGCGGTGAGCACGCAGCGTTCTTCCTGCTGTGCTGTAGCAGCGACGGTAGCGCGGATGTCGGTAAGCGAAATTTGAGGTGTGTAGTCTCCCGACTTTTGCTGGACGTACTGCCAGAGCACATCCCGAATGAGTGACTGATAGCCTTGATTACCGGAGAGTTCTTTGAGTTTTTCTTTCAGCTCTCGCTCCAGTCGAATGCTGGTAACTTCCATGTCGGTTGTAGCGGTGCGGGTCAGTATATGCATTACGGTCTCCTTCCTTGTTGGATAGTTCGTAATACAAGTGTAGTATGCCGGGTTGATTCTGGAAGCGATCGCGCCATTACAGCCCCAAAGCCTTACAACCGCGTTTAACTCTGCACAGGCTGAAACAACTCGCGCAGTGTTTGCAGCGATCGCCGAATGTCCTCTAGTTCTTGCTCGTTGAGTTTGCCAAAGCGTTCCTTGAGGTGGGCAATATGAGCTGGAAACACTGCCTCAAAGACGCGATCGCCTTCATCTGTTAGCACAATCATGAAGCAACGACGGTTTTCGGGTGGCACTTCGCGGCGCACCAGTCCTTTGCGTTCCAATCGATCAATAATGCCCGTTAACGTACCCTTTGTGACCAGGGTTTTTTCGGCTAGCTGCCCCATTGTCATGCCATCTGTATTACCTAGCGTGCTGATGACATCAAACTGAGGTGCCGTTAAACCCAATTGCCGGATATGCTCATCGTCGTATGCAGTAAAGGCTTGAAACGTTCGCGCTAGCTCTCGCACGACTGGAAGAAACGGTTCTTTAGCTGCTTGTCGCGTTGCTGCCTGTGGTTCTGATTGATGTTGCTGAATCTCTGCTTGCTTCAAATTGCTGCCTCTAAAATTACGATTCTCACTAGACTCACTCATCAATCCCATGATTTGCAACTAAATTTGCCCTCATCCCCACTCTTCTCCCTGAGGAGAAGGGCTTTCTGACTTTTCCGGTGCCCTCTCCCAGCAGGAGAGGGCTAAGGTGTAGCTTGCTTCCCGAAGGGTGCGCAGCTTTTGCAACCATTTTAGGAAAGTCACACATCGCGTCTAAATCACATAAGGCGATGCATAAGCCTAGTCTACAACACAAACAGTACTAATTCAAACTAATTTTTAGAAGCTGACCAAAGGCGGTTTAGTGCCTGTTTGTTCATGCGACAATGCACATAGATGAAGCTAAGCGGCAACTGTTATGAATCCAGACTTTGAGATGCGTCGCCTTTTGGATGTGATGCCCGCATCTGGTCGCATGGCGACGAAGCTTGTCAGCAAGCCCGAACAGCGGCTCGTAGTGGACAGCACCTTTCCCATGCCCTGGGTGCGCGATCGCCCCATTTGGATTAACTTTGACCTGTGGGAACGGCTTTCTCGACCGCAGCGCGATCTACTCATTCTACGTACCGTGAGCTGGCTGACGGGCGTGAAATGGTTCCGCCCTAGCCTCTATCAAGGTGTCGTGCTAGCAGGTGTTGTTGGTGGCATTGTGGAACTGGTACAGGGCGATCCGGTCGGCATCATTGCAGCGGGTGGGTTGACCGCGATCGCGGGTGCCCAAATTTGGCGCGGCAATCGGAGTACCCAAACCGAGCTTGATGCGGATGAAGCTGCCCTTCGAGTCGCGCAACGACGTGGGTATGAAGAGCCAGAAGCCGCTCGTCACTTGCTGACTGCTATTGAAGCCGTTGCTGAGATCGAAGGACGATCGCTGAATTTTACGGAGTTACTGCGGACGCAAAATCTGCGCTCGGTGGCAGGACTGTCGCCCGTTGGCGTCCCCGATCGTGCTCGACAAAACTGAAGGTGAGGTAGGAGACAGGTTTCGCCGACTCCTTTGCGCGGCTAAAGTTTGGTTACTCTTTCCCGCAAAAGATGAACGATCGCCTTCACCAACACCTCTGGCTCTAGAGGTTTCGTGATGTGAGCTTGAAAGCCTGCCCGGAGTGCTTTTTGCTGATCAAGTTCGGCGGCATAAGCGGTGAGCGCGATCGCTGGAATCGCTCCTCCTTGATTCAGTGGGCGCGAACGAATGTGCTGCATCAGCATATAGCCATCCATTGCAGCCATGCCGACATCACTGACAATCACATCAGGAGTGAACTGCTCTAGCGCCTGCAACGCGGCTAAACCAGAGTCAACCGCTGTCACCGCTGCTCCGTTTTGTTCCAGCAGAAAAGCCTGAAACTCGCGGGTATCAGTGTCATCATCCACAAGCAAAATTTGCAATCCAGTGAGTGGGGAGTGGGGAGTGGGGAGTGAGGGGTTATCCGGCTGTTCCCCATTCCCTACTCCCGATTCCCTACTCCCCGACAGCGGCAGCCTCACGATGAAGGTCGCGCCTTGATGTTCGCCTTTGCTCTCTGCCCAAACAGTACCGCCATGCATTTCAACAATTTGTCGCACGATCGCCAACCCCAACCCCAACCCGCCAAATCTGCGTGTGGTTGACCCGTCTTCTTGTCGAAAATACTCAAACATATGCACCAGGAAAGCGGGCTTAATGCCCTTGCCTGTATCCACTACCCGCATTTGAGCCAATTGGTTGACTTGTCTCAATTCAACCGTTACCTGTCCGCCGTGGGGTGTAAATTTGACCGCATTGGTGAGTAAGTTCCAGACGACTTGCTGCAAGCGGGCAGCATCGCCAGAGATGGGGGCGATCGGATCAAGCTCAAGCTGTAATTCAATGTTTTTCGCTTCTGCTGCTAAACGCACGGTTTCGACTGCCGCAGCAATCACCAAGGGCAAGCTCACAGGAGCCGCTGTTAAGGACAGTTTGCCCTGCATAATGCGGGAGATGTCGAGCAAGTCTTCGATCAGTTGGGCTTGCAGTTCGGCATTGCGTTCGATCGTGGCGAGAGCCTGAGCTGTCTGTGCCTCATCTAGCTTGCCCTGCCGCAACAGCTTTGCCCAACCGAGAATGGGATTGAGCGGCGATCGCAGCTCGTGTGAGAGGACAGCGAGAAACTCATCTTTGATGCGGTTGGCTTGTTCAGCGGCTTCTCGTGCCGCCTGTTCTTGCTGTAAAAGCCGCTCCCGATCGCGCTCAAGCTGCACGCGATCGCTAATGTCGTTGGCGATGCCAATCAACCCAATCACCTCTCCAGCTTCGTTCCGGTAAGGAGCCTTCATGCCCAAAAAGGTGCGAATGCCATCGGGCGATTCTTCCACCACTTCCGTTTGTCCCGATGCCATGACGCGCTGATCATTTGCCATCACCTCAATGGCATCCTCAAGGTTGGGATAGAGATCGCAATCGCGGTAACCAATGACTTCAGAAGCCGCTTTGCCCAGCACCTCAAGCGTCGCCGGGTTAGCATAAATAATCCGTCCCTCGCGATCTTTAACAAAGATGGGGGTGGGGGCTGATTCGTTTACCGCATCCAAAATGGCATTTTTTTGCCGCAGTTCGGCTTCGGCATGTTTGCGAACGGCTTCGGCGCGCTTCGCCTCGGTAATATCTGCCAGAAAAACGGTCAATCCGTTCGGTGACGGATAAATGCGATGGTCATGCCAATGGTTCCAGGGGAAGTAAAGATACTCAAACTGGAGCGGTGTTTGTTCCGTCATTGCCCGCTGGAATTGCACATAAACATCAGTATCAACGGCAGCCGGAAATAGCGTCCAAATGGTTTGCCCCAGAATCTCGGCTCGCGGCATTGCCACCATTTTGCAATAGCGATCGTTAACGTAGGTGAACCGCCAATCACGATCCAGCACATAAAAGCCATCTCGGATGCTCGACAAAATGGTTTCAACCTGCTGTTTTACCGTTTCTGCTTCCAGTCGTAATGCCTGCTCTTGCTGAATTGCCATGCGTCGCAGTTGCGCGAGCTTCAAATTTGCTTCCACCCGTGCTAACAACTCACGGGCAGAAAACGGCTTGGTCAAATAATCATCTGCTCCGGCTGCCAACCCTTCGATGCGGGCTTCCTCTCCAGCACGAGCTGACAATAGAACGATCGGAATATCCTGAGTTGTAGGGTTTGTGCGGAGCAACCGTAACAACTCAAATCCATCCATCTCTGGCATCATCACATCCATTAATACTAAGTCGGGTGGATTTACCTGGATGGCATTCAGCGCTGTCCTGCCGTTGGTTGCAGTTTCCACCTGAAAGTGCAAACTCAACAACCGCTTTACATAGTCGCGCATGTCGGCGTTGTCGTCAGCCAGGAGAATGTGAGGAGGTGAGGGAGTAGGGAGTGGGGAGTAGGGAGTGGGGACAGACATTTCTTCTCCATTCCCCATTCCCCATTCCCCATTCCCCTCTTTTGCTAGCCAGCGCCACGCTTCTTCGACAAACGTTGCGGCTCCCAGCGCCGTTGATTCTAAGGTGTGAGCGGACTGAAGGCGATCGGGCGGCAAATGAGCCGAGCCGAAGGGAATCGCGATCGTAAAGGTTGTTCCTTGATCCACCTGGCTTGTCAGTTGAATCGTGCCACCGTGAAGCTTGACCAACTCTTGTACCAACGCCAGTCCAATGCCAGAACCTTCATAGGTGCGCGATCGCGTGCCACTCACACGATGAAAGCGTTCAAATAATCTTGGTAATTCCGCTTCAGAAATGCCAACGCCTGTATCGGCGACGCTCAAAGCAACGACATCACCAACCGGGTGTAAGCGCACGGTGATGCTGCCAGTAAACGTAAACTTAAATGCATTCGAGAGGAGATTGAGCACAATCTTTTCCCACATCTCGCGATCGACATACACGGGTTCCGGTAGGAGTGGGCAGTCAATGACCAACTGTATTCCCGCCCGTTCAATCAGCGATCGAAAGGTGCTGGCAAGCTCTGCTGTATAGATGGCTAAATTGGTCGGTTCATAGGATGCCTGGACGCGTCCTGCCTCAATCCGGGAGAAATCAAGCAGCGTGTTGACGAGCTTTTGTAGTCGTAAGCCGTTGCGCTGCACTAGCTGTAGCTGTTCTCGTTCTTCTGGCTGCAAGCGCTCATGCAATGCATACGATAGCTCCTCCAGCGGACTCAGCATCAACGTTAAGGGCGTGCGAAACTCATGGCTAACGTTACTAAAAAAGGCGGTTTTAGCGCGATCGAGTTCGGTTAGAGCCTCAGCCCGTTTGCGTTCTGCTTCATAGGTTTGAGCAATGGTGATTGCCATGGCAATCTGTCCGGCAACTTGAGCGAAAAAGTCGCGGTAGTGATCGTCGAGTCTGCGGCGTGGGCTGGCTACGGCGATCAGTACTCCGCTTGCCTTGCCTTGCCCAGGGGCAGCGATCGGCAACACCATTGCCTCTTGTGGTGGCTCTGCCCAGGGACTACCAGGAAGTGCCCCAAAACGTGACACCAGATCATTAACCACTTGGGGCTGGAGGGTACGAGCCGCGAGAGCGATCGACCAGCCGCTAGGATCATCTGCCGCTGCCAGATCGATCACCGCAGGACTCATCGGGCGATCGGACGCGTACCCACTGTCGTTACAGAGTCGGGCATATTTTCCATCTGGGTCAATCAGGTAGAGCAGCGCAAACGGAATGTCAAGCGGATCAGACTTGAGAGCCTCCACCATCAGGGCACCCGCCTCTTCAGCCGTCTTTGCAATCCCAGTTTTCGCTGCCACTTCGCGCAGCAGTTGGGCGCGGCGATCGTTCAACACCCGGTAGGTCGTCTCACTGCCGACGTTAAACACGCCACCAGTCACACCACCCTCACCCTGGATAGGATTGAAGGTGTACTCAAAGAAACATTCTTCGGTATAACCAAAGCGATGCATCGACAACAGGTCATCTTTGTGAAAGGTGCCCTCGCCCGTCGCCAAAACGCTGGCAAGCTCTGAACCGATGTCGTCCCAAATCTCAGCCCAAACCTCACGAGCCGGACGACCAAGCGCCCAGGAATGTTTGTCACCCACGATCGGTCGCCAGGCATCGTTGTAGAGCAGCAAGCAGTCTTTTCCCCAGTAGATGGCAATGGGAAAGCGTGAGTTGAGACAAATACTCAGTGCCGATCGCAGGCTTTGAGCCCACGTCTCAACAGCGCCCAGCGGCGTTTGCGACCAGTCGAGCGATCGCATCAGCCCTGCCATTTCACTATTGCCTGCAAAAATCTGTGCCACTGCTGGATCGTGCTGGGTCATGTTTTTTCCTTCATTCCGCCCACACATCAAGGATCGATCGTCCTGGGTCGCCACCCCTACTGCTTGGCAAGCTGCTTGCTTAAGAGCGCTTCACTGCTATCTCGCAGCGCTTCAGTAGAAGAATAGTTGAGTTAATGCAAGACGGAAGCAACCTTGCCTTGAGGCAAGCAGGGATGACTGCATATGATCGTTTTTTCGACGGTTCAAAGTGCTGTAAGTCATACCCAGCCGCTCTGTATGTTCCTGGTTTGTAGGCTTCTGTGTTAACTGAGTTTGCCGGATTTCTCGAACCAGATTGCCTGCTTCTGGCTGCCTCAGCACGAGAGCTTGTTTAAGAATTACCGATTCTGAAGAAGACCACATTTGTTCATTACGCTGTAGCACGCATCTTAATGATTCTCTACCTTTTGACGGAAGTAGCATTCGATCTATCGATGTAATTTCGACTCAAATATTAAGACTAACTAAAAGCCAGGACTTAACGCAAGGGATGACATAACACCGATTGCAGCGACCTTGTCAACGCCATTCCCTTTACGCGACACGATGCCACTTTCACGCCAATCGTAACACCTGGAACAGACGCTTATTCACACCCAATTGCAGCAGGCGATCGATGGATGTGCAACTCATAGCGATCCTACAGCCGTTTTCATTTGCATTCACCACACCCCACACCCCACACCCCACACCCATATTCGCTTGACTGTGGCTTACCCAATCAGTAACCGCTGTAAATGAATCGTGAGACGCGATATGGCTATCAGCTCTTTGCGATCGGCGGTCAGCGATCGGCGCTCAGCGGTTGAAGAAACGCTAGTAGCTGACCGCTGATGGCTCAACCATTAAGTTCCACTCATCACTGATTTGAGACTGCTATATCTCTTCATCGTCTTAGCTCAATGATTTTCATACGCTTGCCCTGAGTCCCTGTCTTGCCATCAAGCAGCCTGTAACTCATCAGTAGTCGGGGATTTGCGTATGATCTCTCCAATGAGAGAGGGAAGGTTGCCTCCAGTTTTCTAAAACTGTTTGTGATGGAACGTATCGAGCCTGCTAGAACGAATCATCTTAAACACGTTGCAACCCATTGGCTCCTACAACCAAGCGCATTTCTGAGGATTTAAGTCGATGAGGCAGGCTTAAGTCTTCCTATCCTGCATGGTGAAGCTTGCAGTCATCGGAATTGGTGGAAAGACCAGGCAGAGCGAGTTTGCTGCTGCCACGGTTACTGTTGCACAGCGCTGTACGCTTGCTCAGCCAAGGGGCAGCCGATCGCTCACTTGCATACGTCTACCGATGCTGATTCACGCTTGAGGAGACAGGACAAATGGTTGGTCAGTTGCAGAAGTTGCCGACTGTTGAAATAGTAGGGCTGAAATAGTAGGGCTGCGATGAACTCAGATTTCGATCGAACAACAAGCATAAGAGGCAATAGTTGTGAATCAACCCATCAAAGTTGAAAAAACACTGACGATCAACAAACCCGCAGCAGAACTCTACCGCTTCTGGCACAACTTTGAGCACTTGCCTCATTTCATGAAGCATCTTAAAAATGTGAACGTTTACGACGAGAAGCGATCGCACTGGATTACGAGCGCGCCGCTAGATACCACCGTGGAATGGGATGCGGAGATCACTGACGATCAAGAAAACGAACTGATTGCTTGGCGATCGGTCGAAGGCGCTGATGTGGAAAACTTTGGTTCCATCCGCTTTCAGCCAGCCTCACACGATCGCGGTACTGAAGTAAAAGTGATTACCGAATACAAGCCACCTGCCGGGGCGATCGGCTCTGCCATTGCCAAACTCTTTGGCGAATCACCCGAACAGCAGTTAGGCGATGATCTACGTCGCTTCAAAATGCTGATGGAAACAGGTGAAATTGCCACAACCGAAGGTCAATCTTCTGGACGCAAGTAGTTTTTAGCTGTTCTCTACTGACACTGACCATTGACGACTGACCACTGACTAAGTAATCACTAAGGATTTACAACAATGAAAGCTGTTTGCTGGGAAGGCACTGGAAAAGTCAAAGTTGAAACTGTACCCGATCCTAAAATCATCAATCCACGGGATGCGATCGTCAAAATCACATCCACTGCCATCTGTGGTTCCGATTTGCATTTGTATGATGGCTTCAATCCCACTATGAAATCAGGCGATATCCTGGGACACGAGTTTATGGGAGAAATCGTTGAACTCGGTAGTGGCGTTAAAGACGGGAATCCACGCAATAACGGTGAACCGCTTGCTGTGGGCGATCGTGTCGTAGTTCCCTTCACCATCGCCTGTGGCAGTTGCTTCTTCTGCAACCGCACCCTCTGGTCTCTGTGTGATAACTCCAACCCAAATGCCTGGATGGCAGAACAAATGCTGGGGCATTCTCCAGCCGGTCTATACGGTTATTCCCATCTCACAGGCGGCTACGCAGGTGGTCAAGCGGAGTATGCCCGTGTGCCCTTTGCTGATACGGGACTGTTCAAGGTTCCCAGTGAATTGACTGACGAACAAGTCCTGTTTCTGACTGATATTTTCCCCACTGGCTATATGGCGGCTGAAAACTGTGATATTCAACCGGGTGATACCGTCGCTATTTGGGGTTGCGGTCCAGTGGGGCAGTTTGCCATTCGCAGCGCCTTCTTGCTGGGTGCCGAGCGGGTGATTGCGATCGATCGCGTACCTGAGCGTCTCCAGATGGCAAAAGACGGTGGGGCAGAAGTCCTTAACTTTGAAGAAGTCGAAGTGGGTGAAGCATTGAAAGAAATGACTGGAGGGCGCGGTCCTGACTCGGTGATGGATGCCGTGGGTATGGAAGCACATGGAATGGGTTTGGAAGGCTTTTACGATAAAGTATCGCAAGCCGCACGGCTGGAAACCGATCGACCCAATGTACTAAGGCAGGCGATCGTAGCGTGTCGCAAAGGCGGTACTGTATCTGTTCCTGGTGTCTACACAGGCTTCATCGACAAGGTGCCTATGGGTGCGTTCATGAACAAAGGCTTGACGATGAAGACAGGGCAAACGCACATCCATCGGTACTTGCGTCCACTAACCGATCGCATTCAAAAGGGTGAAATTGATCCATCGTTTCTCACAACCCATCGTCTGCCGCTAGAGCAGGCACTGCACGGCTATGAAATCTTTAAGCACAAGAAAGATAACTGCATCAAAATCGTGCTTAAGCCAGGTCAGGCTGCCTAAAAGCCGCACTCAACAGGACGAGAAAACTCTCTTTGTTAAGAACAGCTCATCGATTGTTCCTATAAAGAGGATTACTTAGCTAGAACATAAGCTAAGTAATGTTGAAAGTGCAATGAGAAAAGATTAATTCAGATTGATCCAATAAGCGAAACAGTAACAGGAGAAAAACAATGACTAAGGTAAACCCAATTCAATTGCAGAAGTATCTCAAGGGCGTTGATTACCCTGCCAACAAGCAGGACTTACTCGATCGCGCTCGACAAGAAAGTGCCGACGAAAATATTCTCTCAACCTTAGAGCAACTGTCAGACGAGGAATTTGAAACGCCAGCAGACGTTAGTAAAGCCGTTGGCGCGATCGAGTAGAGACATCCACGAAATGTTTAGAGGCTGTTAAGGAACTTTGTGCTTTAAGGCTTAAGGTGTCATCCAACATCGTAACTAGCTCTTGAAGCCATGAGCTTATTCTTAACAAGCCCTTAGCTCCACTCAACCATCATTGATTTAATTTGAACAGCAAACAAAGGAATGACTACAATGACAGGCAAAAGATTGGCTGGCGAAATTGCAGTGGTCACAGGCTCAGACTCTGGTATTGGACAAGCAACCGCGATCGCCTTTGCTCGTGAAGGAGCAGATGTTGTGATCACTTATCTTGAAGACCGTCAGGTAGCCGAGCACACTCAGAAGTTAGTGGAAGAAGCAGGACAAAAAGCCGTTCTGGTAGTGCTACACAAGTAATGAGGCATTGTAGTGATGGATGAAATACCAGATCGCACTAATGTGATTCTCCAACGATTTTGAGAAGGATCAGGTTTTGCTGCCCGCAGTCTCGACCTTTGAACCGTTGTTTGCCGTTGTGGATGCGACCATTCTTAACCGTGGAGGAAGCGGCACAGAGGGAGCAGGCAGGCATGAGAGGACAGTAAAAAACGCTACTTCTCCATCATTACATCTTGAGCACTACCGCCGTTCTGACTCAGTTGGATCAAAGCAAACCGGAAGCAGTGGCACAGTTGTTCAAAGAGGTTCAAAGCAAGTTAGGTACTCCGGCGGTGCTGGTGAATAATGCGGGTAAAGATTCAGCAGGAACACCTGTTAAAGATATGCCTTACGAACAGTTGGATCAGGCAATTAAGACAAACTTGTATGGTCCTTTTCTCTGTTGTCAACAATTCATTCGCGGCTTGGAAGGCTCTGAGCAGCAGGGAGTGATTATCAACATCACCAGTGTGCATGAAGAGATTCCGCGTGCTGGCTCTGCTGATTACGATGCTGCAAAAGGGGCACTCCGCAACTTAACCAGAACTCTGGCGCTAGAACTGGCTGATAAGAAGATCAATGTGAATAACATTGCGCCCGGTATGGTGATGACACCGATGAACCAATCCTCGTTAGACGATCCCGATACCTGGAAACAGCAGGTGCAATCTATTCCACTCAAACGAGCGGCTGAACCACAAGAGATTGCCCATGCAGCCGTCTTTTTAGCGTCTAGAGATGGACGTTATATTCATGGCACAACGCTGTTTATCGACGGTGGCTTAATGCAAAATCTGGGACAGGGCGCTTGATGAGCGATGGCTTTCCTGAGATTCGTGATTTAGCCATTATTGGCGATCGTCGAACTGCTGCTCTGCTGACCACTACAGGTACGATCGTCTGGTACTGCCCTAAACAGTTCGATCGCCCGTCGCTGTTTGCCGCTCTGCTTGATCCAAAAGGCGGCTCCTGGGCGTTGCATTTACCCAATGCTACCTTTGCCAGTCGTCGTTATCTCGAAGACAGCGGCATTCTTGAAACGACCCTGACCACACCAGCGGGTGAACTACACATCACTGATTGGATGTCGATGGGTGATCAAACACCCAGAGGCATTTGTCGTCGCTTTTCTCCCGTACCTGCTCAGCTCATAGTGACACTGCAAGCGGCTCCAGACTACGCTCGACGCGCTCCCAATCTGCACCATCAGAATCAATGTATTCAGATTGATCAGCACTATCTCTATGCGTCTCATCCGCTTAAAATTGTCAGCGAGCACGTTGAGTTAACGATTCCTGTTGGTGAAGCAGGTTGGACAACTCTAGTTGATGAACCGCTGACAGAGCCGATCGCGCTAGACACCTGGTTGGAGACAACGCTGGAGTGCTGGCGACAAATTGCGTCTCATGCCGTTTATCACGGACCCTACGAGCGCCAGGTGGCTGCATCCATGCGTGCCCTACGGCTGCTGACGTTTGAGGAGACAGGCGGTGTCATTGCAGCACCCACGATCGCGTTACCAGAGGTCATTGGCGGCAAACGAAACTACGACTACCGCTATGTGTGGTTACGAGATGCAGGCATGATTGTGAGTGCGCTGACTCGTGCAGGTAGTGATGGCACCGAAGAGCGACGGTTTTTAGATTTCATCTGTACGTGCGATCGTGATGGAACCCTTCCCATCTATCCCTTTTCTACTATCAACGGTCAGCCAGTATCCCACGAAGAAACGCTTGCTTTGAGGGGCTACCGTGAAAGTACACCCGTCACGATCGGTAACAGTGCAAGCAATCAACTTCAGCTTGATGCCTATGGCAATGTTCTGCTCGCCGCGAAGCTGATTTACAGTTGCTTTGACACCCGTGAACATTGGTCGTTAATTGAGCAACTCGCTGACTTTCTAGCAGCACACTGGCACAAGCCGGATCATGGGCTGTGGGAAGAGCAGGTGCAGCAACAATACACATCCAGTAAGGTCATTGCTGCCTGTGGCTTAGAGTACATTGCTGAGTTTGCCCAAACAGACTCGCAGGCTCAACGTTGGCAAACTGCGGCTCAAGCAATCCGTAAGTTTGTGACGCGGGAGTGTCTCACGTCCGCAGGCGCTTATGCAGTGGTAGCAGGGAGTGACGCGATCGATGTCTCGGCAGCGCTCTTTCCCGTGTGGGGTTTCACTGCCCCAGACACGCCAGAGATGTTGGCAACGATCGAGGGGTTAGAGCGTGACTATGCAACCGCAAATCTGTATCGGCGGCACCTGGAAGAGTTTGATTCTCGTCAAGAAGGTGCCTTTCTAGCAGGCACTTTCTGGGTCGCTCAGTACTGGATCATGCGTCAAGACTTTCAACGCGTTCATGCGATCTTAAGTGCTGCTTTGGAGTATGCCAATGATTTGGGGCTGTTTGCAGAAGAAGCAGACACAAAGACGGGACGGATGCTGGGAAATTTTCCACAAACGTTTGTTCATGCTGCCTTTATTGGTGCAGTCATTGACCTCAAAGCCGAGGGCATTTCTTGGCAATGTTAATTTCTTAGCAGTGTCAAAGAGAAGCAAAGGCTTGCTCGACAGCGCTTAGAGCTTGATCGATCTCAGCTTCAGTGACAATGAGGGGGGGCACAAAGCGGACAACTTTGGGACCCGCAGGCACAAGCAAGAGACCATTTGCCATTGCGACTTTGACAATATCGGGAGAAGTCAGCGGCGAATCGGCTTTGAGTTCAAGACCATTAATGAGTCCCCAGCCGCGTACTTCGGCAACGTGATTAGGGAATTTTTGCGCGATCGCCCCTAATCCCTCTCTCAGTTGCTTACCCCGATCGCGTACCTTTGCCAACAGGTTTTCGCACTCAATGGTTTGGCACACTGCGAGTGCAACACCACAGGCAAAGGGATTGCCGCCAAAGGTGCTGGCGTGATCGCCGGGTTGAAAAACATCGCAGGAAGACTTGCAGAGCATGGCACCGATCGGGATACCGCCACCGAGACCTTTTGCTGATGTGAAAATATCGGGTTCAATGCCGAGATTTTCGTAGCCCCAGAGTTGCCCAGAGCGACCCATCCCCACCTGCACTTCGTCGAGAATCAGCAGGATGCCGCGCTCATCGCAGAGTTGCCGGACGCGTTGGAAGTAGGCGCGATCGCCCGGACGCACACCGCCTTCCCCTTGCAACGCTTCGAGCAGGATGGCAGCAACTCGCGGTTCGCCACTCTCTAATTCATCCAGTGCTGTTTCTAGCGCAGTGATATCGTTATAGGTGACGTAGTGGAACCCAGGCACCAGCGGACTGAAACTCTTCTGATATTTCGGCTGACCAGTGGCAGTCACAGTTGCCAGGGTGCGCCCGTGAAAGCTGGCGTGTGCCGTAATGATGATCGGATCAGCAATCTGTCGGACTTCATGGGCATATTTCCGCGCCAGTTTGATGGCACCTTCGTTTGCCTCAGCTCCAGAGTTGCAGAAAAAGGCGCGATCGGCACAAGAATGCTCGACTAGCCATTTCGCCAGTGCGCCCTGTTGCGGTACGTAGTAAAGGTTTGAGACGTGGTGCAGCGTTTGAATCTGCTCTGTCACCGCTTGCACCATCACTGGATGCGCGTGACCCAACGTGCAGGTAGCGATTCCGGCAACAAAATCCAGATACTCGCGCCCGTTTGTATCCCACACGCGGCAGCCTGTGCCTCGCTCAAGGGCGATCGCATAACGAGCGTAGGTCGTCATCACATGCTCGTCAAAGTCCTCTGCACTGAAAGAACTTGCATGAGACAAGGGTGGGGCGATCGTGGGTAGGGTTTGAACTAGCGCTTCTGGACTCACTGAAATAGCTCCTCAAGCTGACACAATAATTTGGGGAGAGTACCCTCTAGACGTTGAACTGTACACTTGAGACTCTAGACTGCTGGAATCTGTTAGCGATGCCATCTTTGCGTTTGGTCTAATCTTTGCTTTTAGTCTAGAGTGAAGCGCTCACGTCTAAAGCACTGAACCTGACTATAGCTTATCCATTTGTCAGCTTTCTGCATTGACTCTCAGGTCAAATTCCCATGACATGTCTCCTTGCGGTTGCAGGCAGTGAACAGTCGAATGCGGCTCAATTAGTCACTGTTTTGATCATTCTCTTGCTGGTTGCAACAGGCGTAGCGCTGGTGTCGCGGCGGCTCCGCATTCCTTACGTCACGGGTTTAGTCGTTGCCGGACTTGCCATTACCGAACTGCTGCCCCGCCGCATTGGACTCGATTCGTCCCTGATTCTTAACCTTTTCTTACCCATTCTGCTGTTTGAAGCCGCCATCAACACCGATATCAGTCGCCTTCGCACGACGGTAAAACCTGTGACCTTACTGGCTGGTCCGGGGGTCATCATTGCTTCTGGTGTAACGGCGGTGATCCTGAAGTTTGGCTTGGGCTTGCCGTGGGTTTCAGCACTGCTGGTTGGCGTGATTTTGGCGATTACCGACACTGTTTCGGTGATCGCTGTCTTTAAGGAAGTGAGTGTACCACCGCGACTGAGCACGATCGTCGAGGGCGAAAGTCTGTTTAACGATGGGATCGCGCTAGTGCTGTTTAGCCTGATTTTGAAGGTGAATACAACGGAAGCACTTACGGTTGCTGATGGTATCCGGGAACTGGTGGTGGTGATTTTGGGTGGTGGGCTAGTGGGCTTGGCGCTTGGTTATCTAGGCGTGGGGCTTTACGCTCGATCGGACGATTCCCTGAGCAATATTCTGTTGACGGTTGCGATCGCCCTCGGCACCTTTCAGCTCAGCCAATTTTTTGGGATGTCGGGCGTGGTGGCAGTCGTGGTAGCAGGGCTGGTTGTAGGCAATATGGAGCGCTCCCAGACGGTTTCTGCGTCTAACCGCATCACAGTGCTCAGCTTTTGGGACTATGCAGGCTTTGGGGTCAACACCTTCATCTTTTTGCTCATTGGCATCGAAATCAATCTAGAAACGCTGTTGAGAACCCTGCCTGCTGTGCTTCTGGCAGTCTTAGCTTATCAAGTCGGGCGCTTTCTATCGGTCTACCCGCTGCTGGCGATCGTCAAACACGTCGATCGCAACTTACCGTTACGCTGGCAGCACGTCCTGTTTTTGGGCAACATCAAAGGCTCATTATCGATGGCATTGGCACTAAGTTTGCCATCTACCTTGCCCGATCGCGAGGCATTGATTGCCCTGGTTTTTGGTACCGTGCTGGTGTCGCTGGTCGGACAGGGCGTAAGTTTGCCCTGGCTGGTGCGTCGGCTCGACCTTGTCCAGACCTCCGAATCGCAGCAGTGGATCGAGTCGCTCCAGTCTCAGCTCATCACTGCCAAAGCCGCACAGGATGAACTGGAGACGCTGCTCAAAACGGGTGTGTTACCCAAATCTGTTTACGAAGAAATGCGTGCTGGCTATCAGGTACGAATCGCCGCCGCAGAACGCTCTTTGCGCGACTTTTATAATCGTCGCCCGGACAAATTGACTGCTGCCAGTGGCAGAATTGCCCGTCTTGATGCCATCCGCCGTCGGTTGCTGCTGGCAGAGAAAGATGCCCTCAACGAAGCACTCCGCAAGCGGATTTTGTCGGAAGATGTAGTAAAAGCGCGTGTACAGGCGATCGATCAACAACTGCTGAATCTGGAAGATGACTAAGCGCAGAAGAAGGAGTTATTGGGTGTTAAAGGCTGACCGCTGACCGCTGACCGCTGACCGCTGACCACTGACCGCTGAAAGCTGACCACTGACCGCTGAAAGCTAAAGACATTAAATCTTTGCCGTTCAAGCTCTTGCCCTCAATTTCTACCGTCTCACTAGACTGGAATACAATTGAATTAGTTTGGATCAATTTGACCACCTTCACCCACTCTGCATCGCCGCAGGCTCAACATCTATGGAATCTCTGATTGCCGCCCTGGCTCTAGCAGTGGTTGGCTACATCGCTGGTTCAATCAAAATTATCAACGAAGGTAACGAAGGTCTTGTAGAGCGGTTAGGGCAGTATCGTCGCACCCTTCAACCGGGGCTAAATTTCGTCATCCCCATCTTCGATACCGTTCTGGTCGAATCAACACGCGAACAAATTCTGGATACGGCTCCTCAGCAGACAATTACTCGCGATAATGTACCGCTGACGGTAGACGCTGTCATGTTTTGGAAAATTCTTGATGTCCAAAAAGCCTACTACGGTGTCGAGGATCTGGAATCAGCCTTGACTAACCTGGTAGTCACTGCTCTCCGAAGTGAGATTGGTCAAATGGATCTACGGGAAAGCGTCTCAGGTCGAAACAAGATTAATCAAGCACTCCTCCATCAACTCGACGAAGCCACAGAAAGCTGGGGGGTGAAGATTATGCGGGTTGAAGTTCAAGAACTCGCTCCCTCAAAAGCCATACTAGAGTCGCTAGAGCTAGAGCGATCGGCAGAAAGCAAGCGCAAAGCAGCAATGTCAGAAACTGAGTCGATGGTCGAGTCGATTCAACGCATTTCTAGAGCACTTCAAGGACAGACTAACTCGCAAGCAGTGCTGCAATACCTTTTGGCACAAAAGTATGTTGATGCCAACCTGAAGTTGAGTGAAAGCGATAACTCCAAGATTATCTTCATGGATCCCAAGGCGCTTACAGAGACGATCGGTGAACTGATCTCAGCCGATCAGACCGAGTTAGGAAACAATGGGAGTGGTAACAATCCTTAACGGCTGTGAGCGGCTAGGTTAACCAGGAGAGAAAAGGCTATGGCTGATGAAGAGCAGATGGCGTTGCTGAAACAAGGGGTTCGCGTTTGGAATGATTGGAGGAGAGACAATGCTCAGGTGATTCCCAGCCTGGTTGGTGTTGACCTCAGCCATATTGACCTGAGTCAAGCCGACTTCCAGACTGCCGACCTGAGCGGTTCTGATTTTAGTGGCGATAACCTCAGTGGTGCGAACCTTCATCAGGCTAACCTCAGTGGTGCCAACCTTACGGGAGCACAACTAACAGGAGACGATCTCATTGAAGCCAAGCTTCGTGGTGCCAATCTCATTGGTGCCGATCTCAGCGGTGCTGATCTGAGCGCTGCAAACCTAATCGGAGCGAATCTCATTGGGGTCGATTTGAGCGACGCGAATCTAACTGATGCCGTTTTTCGCAGCGCGAACTTACGCTATGCAAAGTTACAGCGTGCCAACTTGACGAATGCTGACTTTACCGATGCCATCCTTAACCACGCTGACCTCACTGACGCAGTGCTGACAGGCGTACTGCTAACAGGTGCAGATATCAGCAGCGCGAAGCTGAAGCAGGCAAGCGTTGGGGGGTAATTAGAGGTGGCTCGAAACATTGAGCAGACTGGAGCATTAATGCGATCGCACGGTTTAACCAAGCCCCAGGTACGTTTTGCCCAGGTAGCTCGTTAAGCGCTTGAGTGGGTTTGCTGAGAGGGCAAGGCTGGCTGCATCTCCACCATCCGCTACACCCAGCAATGTTGCAAATTCAGCATCAGATAACTCGCCTGCCTGATGCCTCTGGAACGCCTCAACGACAGCAACGAGATCTTCGGCAGCAAAGGCGAAGCCGTTCTGAGCAGCAAAGGCAGCAACAGTAGGGGCACGTTCTCCCTTTAAAGCCTCGGTTTCGGCTGCATCTAGCTCTGCTTCACTGCTAATGTTGCCATCACCTACACCCAGCAGCGCTTCGAGCGCTTGGCGCAGGGCTTTGTCTTCAGCGGTCTTTTGCATGAATCGCAATACGGTTGCAGGTGCCATATCAAAAGTGTCCCGATCGGTTTTCCGTCAAGATGCTAGCAAACGTTTACAACGATGCTGCTTAATAAAAGTTGAAGTTTAGTCCTAATAAGCGGTTATTACTAAAAATTTCCTCCCCCTAAGGCGTTGTACAGAAATAACAGCATGGTCTGTAGCCGTCAGCCGTCAGCTAAAAACTGATAGCTGATAGCTGATCCAAAGTGTGCAGTTATTTTTTTAGCAAGCTCTAAGCGCAGTACGGTGGAAAAAATGGGTAGCCTTATTATGAGCCTGTGATATTGAAAGCCCTAAGGTAGAATGAACGATCGTGCTAACGTCTAAGTTCTGGTTTTCTTGCAGGTCTGCCGAAGCAAGCAATGTCATCCTCTGCAACGGCTTTAGATCCAGAGATGTGGTTGCTTAGAGAGAGTTCCGATCGCCACGCGAAGGTAATGTGCTGCAACAATGACCAATCTAATGCCAAAAGTCGCTGTTCTGGACGATGACGAAACCTGGTGCCTTGCCATCAAGCGTTTCTTCAGAACTCATTTTGATGTCACTACCTTTACAGATGCTCAAAGTTTTCTGAATTCTGCCCTCGATTCGTATGATCTTGTCATCATCGATTTTACGATCGCGCCCAACCATCGCCACGAAACGTCTACGAATGGCATCGAAATCATTCATCAGCTAAAAACCTCACTGAAGCAGCCACCCCTGACGATTCTGACTTCAGCCTTTATTAGCCGCAGCGATTTAGTTCTCGATCATACGCTGGGCTTGCAAGCAGATCTCATCATGCCTAAAGATTGCGGCTTGGATGAAATTTTGCAAACAACGCAACAATTGTTGAACTCTAGAGAGCTTTTAAGCAATTAGCGGTCAGCTATCAGCCAAAGCCCCAGGACGATAAGGTAAGAGAGACACAAGCAATCCAACGCTAGTTGCTGACTGCTGATCGCTCCCAAAAAACATACCTCTCGCCAGGAAGGTCGCTCAGAAATGGTCGCTTCAAGCTTGACGATCGATGATACCGCCGCCCAACAGCACTTCGCCATCGTACCAGACGGCTGCTTGACCCGGTGTGATGCTGGATTGAGGCTCGTCGAAAACCACACGAACGCGATCGCTGGTGGGTGAATCGCTCTCCAGCGGCATGATCGTTGCAGGCATAGCCAGCGAACGATAGCGAATTTGCACGTCTGCACGGATGGGTGCGGTTGGTGCCGCGATGGAAACCCAGTTCAGCCGCTGCACCGTACAGTCTGATGCAAGTGTGGCAGTACGATCGCCCACAATCACGCGATTGTTGGCGGCATCCAGCGCCACGACATACAGCGGTTCACTATGGGCAACGCCCAGTCCTTTACGCTGACCAATGGTGTAGTGATGCACACCTTCATGCTGCCCCAGAATGTTCCCAGCCTGGTCAACAATGTTACCCGACTGTGGCGTAATGTACTTGTCCAAAAACGCCCGCATGGAGCCATTTGCTTCCACCAGGCAGAGATCCTGGCTTTCGGGCTTGTCGGCAGTGTGCAAGCCAAACGCAGCGGCAACACGGCGAGTTTCAGTCTTAGGCTGTTCGCCTAGTGGAAAAATGACTCGTGCCAACACGTCTTGCGACAGGTCATAGAGAAAGTAGGATTGGTCTTTTGTCCGATCGATCGCTCGTAGAAGCTGATAGCGTTCAGAGGCTGCATCGTAGCGAGTGCGCGCATAGTGCCCCGTGGCAATACGATCGATGCCCAGAGTCTCTTGCGCGTAGTGCAACATGGGACTAAACTTCACCGCTTTGTTGCACTGAGAGCAAGGCAGCGGCGTAATGCCTGTGCTATAGCCAGCCACCAGGTAATCCACAATGTTTTCCTGGAAGGATTCTCGCGTATCAACGATGTGATGAGGAATGCCTAACTGCTCACATAGCTGAGCCGCATCCACCATACCTTCTGAGCAGCACTGCCCTTTGCCCTTCATCAGCCAAAGCGTCAGCCCCACGACCGAGTAGCCTTGATCATGCAGAATGGCAGCGGCTGTTGAACTATCGACTCCGCCTGAGAGTCCTACCACAACGTTTTTCATGGACAGTGAAGCAAAGATGCTTGCAAAAGACTGCTCCTCTAGGCTAACACCCGTGAAGGATTGACGGCTTGCTTGAATGTAGAAACCGGGTTTCTTCACGAAGCCACAGGTAGATGGGCATTGCCCACTCTACTGGTGCTCAGGGTGCAACGTCACAGGTAACGGGCATTGCCCATCCTACTGGTGTTGCATGGTGCTTATCGACTCAAACCACAGGTCTCTAGCAAGGTTGCTGATACCTCAAACGTTCTGACAAACGTCTCTCAAGCAAGAAAACATACACAGCACTCGCCAATCGCTTGAGCGAAGTGAACTGAATCTTTAGCGATCGCATCACTGGATATGCCATCCGGTTTGATTGATGAAAGTCATGCTGGATTCGCTTTCAGCTCTAGCTCTCGACGCTCACCGCTGACTACTGACTACTGACCGCTGACCGCTAAACCACTGCATACTTTTCACGAATGATTCAGAACTGCTACAGCAACTCACCCAAGCGACCAGGTGAGCGATCCTTAGAACTTCGACAGCCTGTCTTTTGACGCAGTAGACAGTCGAGTAAACAATAGAGCTTACCGATGCTTTGTTGTGACAAGGGGAACGACTGTGAAAAAACTGTTTGCTGTGCTGCTGGCGATCGTGTGCGCCCTCTGCTTTGCTAACCCGGTGCAGGCAGATGACTCAACCGCTCTCACTGCCAAGGGTGCAAAAGTGTTCAGCGCTAACTGTGCCGCCTGCCATCAGGGGGGAAACAATGTGGTTGCTGCTAATAAGAACCTGAAAGCAGCCGCGCTGAAGCAATATGGGATGGATTCTGCTGAAGCGATTATTACTCAAGTGACAAACGGTAAAGGTGCCATGCCGTCTTTCAAAGGTCGTCTGAAAGAAGAGGACATTAAAGCTGTTGCCGCTTATGTGTTAGACCAGTCAGCAAAGGATTGGAAGAAGTGATGTCATGACGGATCTGTGGCTGGTCATGTTGCTGGGGCTGTTGGGCAGCTTTGGACACTGTGTGGGCATGTGTGGACCGCTCACGGCTGCGTTTGCCCTTTCGCAGCAGTCCTCGCAGCAGTCCTCGCAGCACACGCCAACCTGGCAGCAGCGGCTTGCCTTTCATGGGTTGCTTAACCTGGGTCGCATTATCAGCTATGCACTGGTTGGCGCTGGGATTGGTGCGCTGGGATCGGTACTGGTAGCGGGCGGGCAATTGGCAGGCATTGGGAGTGGGTTGCGGCAGGGGCTGTCGATCGCCACCGGACTCCTGCTAATCTGGATGGGACTCACGCAGATTAACCCGAAGCTTTTGCCGGGTATCCCCCTGCTCCATCCCATGCTTCAGGGTGGCTTTCATGAGCGGCTGAGTACGGGCATGATGAAGCTCTCCAGCCACGCACATTGGTGGACTCCAGCACTGCTCGGCATGACGTGGGGGCTGATTCCCTGTGGCTTTTTGTACGCGGCACAGGTAAAAGCGGCTGAAACAGGCAATTTGTGGCATGGCACCGCTACTATGCTGGCGTTTGGTTTGGGTACTGCACCCTCGATGCTGGGCATTGGACTTTCGACTTCGCTGCTGAGCCGCGATCGCCGGAGCCAGCTTTTTCGCATGGGCGGTTGGGTCACGCTGGCGATCGGTCTGCTCACCCTCCTCCGCACGGATGGAATGGTCGATTACACCGGGCACGCTGCCATCTTCTGCCTCATGTTGGCGCTGCTTGCCCGTCCTGTCAGCCGCTTCTGGCAGTTTCCTCTGCGCTATCGTCGCGTTTTGGGTGTGGGAGCCTACGTTCTCTCGCTGGCACATACGGGGCACATGCTCGCCCATACGTTTGAGTGGGATCTTCAAGGTCTGCCCTTTTTGCCGATCGAACAACAAGTCGGGATCTGGGCAGGCATTGTGGCGATCGTGCTACTGACTCCCGCAGCTCTCACCAGCTTTGATTGGATGGTCAAGGCACTGGGCGATCGCTGGCGCTACATCCACCTACTTGGAGTACCCGCCCTAATCCTTGGGGTAGTTCATACCGTGCTGGTTGGCTCCCATTACCTCGGCGCAACCGAATGGACAGCAGCTAATAAAGCACTTTCTGGCTGTGTCATTGCAGCAACAGCGGTAATTTTGCTCGTGCGGCTGCCGTGGTTTTGGTCGCTACCGTTCTTGAAGCCGTTTTATAGTCCGCCAGGTGGCGCTCAAGAGGCAGAAGGCAGAAGGCAGGAGGCAGAAGGCAGGAGGCAGAGGGCAGAAGGCAAGAGTCGCGTACTGTGATGATGGTGGCGCAATTAGCCTCCTAATTAGCCTCCTACGGTCACGCTGTAGTTGAGCTGAAACGATCGGAAGGTTGCGGGTGCCTTCGCTGTACCACTAAGCCGCAATTCATACTCCCCTGCTTTGGGAAACACAATGTCGGCACCTGGAACGCCTTTAAACGTTGACGCATTTACTGCCTTGAGAGTGGGTTGTAGTACTGGCGAGGCATTGCTAGCACGCGGCACTGCATACACAGCCAACCGACAATTGCACTGCGATAGCGGAATCGTGCTGCCCCCTTTGCGCGTTAACCCAAACCAGGCTTGAGACGGCACACCGGCTTTAGGATTGTGGTTTGGTTCAATATGAAATGTGGCTGCCACATCACCTGAAACCTTGACTGTGTGTGCGAGAACGGGTGTTGCCAGAAGCACAGGGAATATGAGCCAACCGATCGCCCGACGAAACTCTCTAACGCAAACCATAAAACCCCATCACAACATCTTGCCTATTTTTGGCGAATGCTGCTCTGACTGTCAAAAGACAGACTGTCGAAGCGATTAGAGGAAGCGGCAGGGAAAGAAGAGGGGAGCAAAGACAACCTGAAGCGGCTTTAATTTGTTGTGGTGTGCTTCTGGGGGTGTCTGAAGCGTGAGTCTTGGAGAATATCCAGCGAGTTTTTGACACTCGTGCGCGAGTCTTGAATACTCGTGCGTGAGTTTTGAATACTCGTGGACGAGGCTTTGATACTCGTGCGTGAGTCTTGAATACTCGTGGACGAGGCTTTGATACTCGTGAGTGACTCTCTGACACTCGTGAATGAGTCTCTGATACTCGTGAGTGAGGCTCTGACACTCGTGCGTGAGTCTTGGTTACTGGTAAGTGAGGCTTTGATACTCGTGCGTGAGTCTCTGACACTCGTGAATGAGGCTTTGATACTCGTGAGTGAGTCTCTGACACTCGTGAATGAGGCTTTGATACTCGTGAGTGAATCTTGGTTACTCGTGAGCGAACCTTGATACCAATTCAACTAATCATGATGGCAGATCGTCAACCTCTAAACGCGCCCCCTCTGCCCCCTCTTCCCCCTCTCCCCCTGCCTCCCCTCTCCCCTCACTACTTAAAGTAGATCAACAGATTCAACCCTGGAATCGTGCGCGAGAGCGTCCATAGCAGGAGGGCGATGTAGAGAATGCCCAGGCTCCACTGATACCAGACGATCGCGGTAATCAACCCAGGAAGATGTTCATCGCGCAGGCGAATGTCGTTGAAGCCGAACTTAAGCAAATTGTTGAGGCTGAAGTCAAAGTAATTGAGCCAGCTCCAGCGACGATCCCACAGCAGCGGCATATAACGTTCACGAAACAGCTCGAAGCGGGGAATGGTGGGCAACCGTCCGATGAGGATTCGCAGTTGGCGCAGCGACCCTTCTTCGGTGAAGTAGCTGACATCCATCATGGGGTGATAGCGCCCCACTTTGTAAAGCCGAATGGTTAGCAAAGCAGGCACAGGAATGATGAGTGCCGCAATACTGGCGATCGTCAGCCAGGGGCGATCGCCAGCCCGAAAGATTGAGACAAGCCCCCACAAAGACAGAACGCTGAATAATGACAGTACCCACAATGTTTCAGGGAGCTTTGGTAGCACGGGTCTGGGCGTAACGCGTCGCCAGCGATCGACCAGCCAAAACAGCACGCTAAAGTACGCGCTTGCCACTAGCCCCACCCCAAAAATCAGCCAGAAATCCGTGCCATAGCGTGTGAGCAGCAGCAATTGGCTCAAGCCCAGCCAGCTTAAACCTGCCGAGAGACGATTGAGTGCTTCTAAACTCGGCGTAACGGCTTCTTTGGCAATGATGCGATCGCGCACGTTGATATAGGTCGCCAGATCAACGCTGCCGACAATCAATAGATCAGCCGTGCTGCGAAACGGCTGTTGCGTCCGACGCTGGACGATCGCGGTTGCCTGCGTTTGCGAAAACCCCACATCCAACAACTGTGCTATGGGTGCTGTGTTGATATTGATACCAACTAATTGCTGACGCAGTTCTCGCAGGCGTAACCGTTCACGCATATATTCCAACTGGTTGGCATCGGGAATTTGTTCCAAACGCCGGAAATTTCGCACCAGTTCCCGCAGCAGGTTTTCGTTGCCTTGTAGCGTTGGCACTGAGATCACGCGGCTGATTTGTCCTGGATTGCCGATAATTTTGGCGCGATCGGAGTCAAACCGCAGTCCTGGCACATTCAAATAGGCACCTTTGGCAAACCCGGTATAGCCAAACTCCGCTCGATCGAGAATCGACGCACCGCGCAAGTTTACCGGGCGGTTGAACTGCGCTTCTCGAAACAAAACTGTTTTTTCAAACACCGCGTCTGTTAGAAAAAACGACTGATTAAACGTATCCTTTGTAAAAATCGCCTGGTCTTGCCAGTGCGCCTGTGCAAAGTCGGCATTGCCCAACCATTGCACCCGCGTAAAATTGGTCGGCTGCTGAAATAACGCTTGATTGAAGTTTGCCGTCGCTTGAAATTCGCTGTTCTGAAAATTCACGGCACCGCGCCATTGTGTCTGCGTAAACTCTGTTTTGGCAAAGAAAATGCTGCTGCGAAAGCGAGCATCCCGCTCAAAGATGGCTCCCGCAAAACTGGCATTCTGACTCAAACGCGCCTGTGACCAATCCGCCAACTGAGCAAACTGCACGCTCTGCGCTTCGACCCGATTGAGAAAAAACGTGTTTGTAAAGTCAGCTAACCCTGTGAAGCGAGTCTGAATCAGCTTCAGCGGTCCTCGAAACACCGTAATTTGCAGCGGTGCTGGCTGAATCCCTGCATCGGGTGTGGAAAGCAACGACTGCGAAAGGGTGCTGAGGCGGGATAAGAGTCGTCGATCGCGCTGTAGCTGTTTCTGTTCAGCAGGTGTAAAGATCGGCGAGAGCGATTGCCCATACAGCGGTGCCCGTAGCCCCAACTGGCTGATCTTAAACTCACCCTGAAGTTGCGAGTAGCTGAGATCTAATCCGACTGGTGTACCAGGACGTTGTAGCTGCCCCTGCACGAGACTGTAAAACTGATCGCGAAAGGCGGCGTTTTCTGAACGCAAATCGATCGTCAATCCGCTCAAGTCGAGAATACGCACTCCATCGCTCTGCATGGGATTCTTCAGCCGCTCTTGCAAAAGCTCCAGAGTGAGGGGCACCCGATCGGGTTGGGCGATCGCTGCCCACGTCGGCTGAGGCATGGCAAAGAACACCACTGCCCAGACAAGCAGCAACAGCAAAGCATAGAAAGGTTTTCGAGACACTGCGATCGCTCTGGAACTAGCTGCTATCAGAATACAGATAACCGTGCCGCTATAGGCGATTGCCTCGGCATTGCAAAAGCAGCTATTGGTTGGGGCATCAAAAGGTGGAGCCGTTTGCAAAGCCGCGATCGTAGGCAGCATCATAACCAGGAGGCACCTGTCGCTGCTGGTGAAGCTTGGCATCCCAGTAGCCAGCATCCCACCAGAGATAGTCCGATCGCTGGCTGAAGGCGTAAGGGTTCAACACTTCTGGCTGTAGCTTGAGTACGTTAAGACTGCGCTGTCTAGCCTGTAGCCCTGCCTGCTGCGACAGCATCAGGGCACGATCGATCGCCAGCAGGCGACGCTCCTGATCGTGACGAATGCTGGGTTCAATGTTGCCCAATCCGGGCGCGTCCCACCGATTTTTTTGAGGATTCCAGTAGCTCCACACGCGAGCCTCAAGGATGGCATCCTGTCCGTTGAAGCCCTTTTGCTTTGCCTGCAACAGGCGATCGATGTAGCCCTGATCGCTCAACGCAGCCAATGGGGCTTGATTTGCCAGGTCAATGCCATTGAGTTGCTCTGCCAGCGTCATCTGGAGTTTGACCACTGCTGCTTGTTGCAGTAACGCAACATGTTGAGACTGCAAGCGACGGAGTTGACGATCGTCCGCTGCTTCGGGTGTCGAGCAGTTGTAGCGAACCTCTCGGCAGTGCTGAAAGGAGAAGCTGCCCAGATTCCAAACTCCGTTACCAGGATCTTTATGCCCGTAATAGGCACGGGTTTTTCTGCCGTCTGGGGTGCGTGTGCCTTCAGCATGACCGACCGTCCGCGCTACCAGCGAATTTGAGCCGCCTGCGAAGAGCGTCTGTCGCATTCCGATCGGAGCACTGTGCGATTCAGCGGCAGCAGGCTGGTTGGCTGTGGCTGCAATTTTGACAGCAGGCTGGATGCGTTTATCAAAATCTGCTTTCCAGGCAGGAATGCAGGTGACGATCAGCAGTGCCATACCCACCCATCCAGCGTGAATTAGCAAGAGTAGTTCAGACTCCCGCGATCGCCTGCCTTGTCGTTGTACTGGCGGTGTGGTCGATCGCGCCGTCCTCACCGTCGTAGCCCGATAGCGCGGCGATGGCTCAGGGATGGTGGCTTGGGTGGACGATTTGAGCAAAGCAACAAGCCTCAGATCAACTTAACGTAAAGCGACACGCTTGATGTCAGGACAACTGTTCTACTGCATTCTACCGTGCTGGCTCAGCTAGTCATAGCTTTGGTCTAGATCTGAAAGAGAACGAGCGATCGCCATGCTTGTAGCCGAGTTCACACTGTCGCTGGCTTGCGCTCACAGCGTGTTAAAGCTTTTAGACAGCGTTGCTACCCAAGCTGGTGATCCAGTCAGGTGATTGAGGGGTCACGCGATCGGGTGAATTTGACCATGCTGCGGCTGTTTTTTGCGTAATGCAGTCAATTTAACTAGAGGAATAAAAAGTAGCCTACTTAACCATTTCTTGCTCGGTAGCCTACTTAACCATTTTATTCTGTAAGGAGATTTTGTAGCTGCACCACTTTTCGATGACTGCTGAAAACCCTGGTCACGTTGCTCACGTTCTAGCAGAAGTTTTGCAGGGCGCGTGTACCCTCTTCCCACCGCATCCGGGTAGCTTCATGGCGATCGCACTCGACGACTATGGCACGATGATTGAGGTCTACCCTGCTGAAACTGAGCTGATGCCAGGTTCTGGTACCGACCAGGTCACATTTTCTAGCAATGCGTTAGCGTCCCCGTTTAGTGCCACTCACGTTGCGATTTCAGTGCCTACCAGCCAGGCAGAAATTGAACGCATTGGCACACGGGAAGGCTGGCGCGTTGTTCGTTGCAATCGTGATGGTTTCTTTGACGTGCTCGAATTTTGGGTCGAGAACAAGTTGATGCTAGAGTTTCTCACACCCGCGATGGCGGCAAAGTATCTTGAGTTTATGCAGCCTCAAAACCTGCAAAAATTCTTTGCAGAAGCGGGTGAAGCGGTGGCAGTTTGAACGCCTTAGATGCGTACGATGACATTAGGACTTACGTATTTTGACCAAAACCTTAGAGGGTGAAGCCACTCTGTTCACGATGCTTGCTGCCTGGTTAAAACCTCTGAGGGTTGCGTAAGTCCTAGACATTTGCGCGATCGCCCCACGCCTCTTCTCATGCGCCCCAATCGCTCAATCGACGCATAGCGCCATAGACTGAAACATCTCCACCGATCGCGCCTACAGATTGTTCCATCAGCCGTTGACGATCGCACTTTCCTCGACAGGTTTGGGCTAATCTCTAGAAGCGACTATCTCTACCTGACGTGCGATCGGTGCAACCCCATGCCACAGTTTGAGAAAGACCCCGATTTCAAGACGGTCATCCTACAGCACTTTGAGCAAGATGGCTGGACGGCAACCCTTGCCCCACCCAACACGCTGGGCTATGACATTGAGTTGGTACGCGGCAGCGAATGTGTTGCGATGCAGGTAAAGTCTCAGCGGGCGAAAGTCCATGCGGGTCAACTAGAGAAATTTATTGATTTTTTAGAGCGACCCGCAGCGGCTAAATTTACACGCGGGTTTCTGCTTTCGGCATCGGGGTTTACGCCGTCTGTCTTTACATATATGCGGACAGAAGAGGTTGTAGATGTCGCGCTGGGTAGCTTTAGAGAGGATCAGCTTGTCTGGGAAGATGGTGACATTCCCCCACCGCAACCGAAAGCGCAGCTCACCTACATTGGCGTGTTTACTTGCAAGGGTGGTGTGGGCAAAACGACGATCAGCGCTCACCTTGCAGGAGCCTTTGCGCTCAACGGGTACGATGTTGTGCTGATTGACCTCGATCGCCAGAGCAACCTGCGAAAGCTGCTTGGGGATGGCGTTTATATTCCCGGACGACGAGGCGGCTTGGGCGCAACGATTACCGTCCTCAACCACACCGAATGGCGCGAAGAAGAATATCCCGATACCCGCGTTGTCATTTGCGATTGCAGTCCGGAGTATGACGCGAATCCAGAGGCATTCATCGAAAAATTCAACTACTGCCTGATCCCCACAACGCTCAACCCGTTAGGGATCAACAAAAACGCTGATGTTATCCGACGTACCTTTGCAGCCGTGCGACGCAGCAATAGCAATGCCGAACTATTTGTCATCGTCAACAACTACCACAGCGACGAACCCAGACGCAACGAGGTGCTCAATCGCATCTTAAAGACCGAATTTGAAACCTTGATGGCAGATGATCCCAAGTGCCATTACATCGACCCCGAAACCGTCGCCATTCGCTTTAGCAAGCAGCTTTTGTATTGGGGCTACCACATTGTTGAAAATGATAAACCACAGCTAGCCTTTCGAGAAATTGGGGGTCGATCGCTCCCTCGCGTCGATTTTCTCAAACTGGTTGATTATCTAGAAGATCACACCAACATCGAAACAGCGAAAGCTCAAGAAGCCCTGGCACCCAACAACTAACAACCAAAAACTCTCACTCACGCCCCCATCCCCGAATACTGCTTTAGCCCCTTGTGCCACAGCCAGCGGTAGGTCGTGAAAAAAATAGCCGTCCAGCCCAGCATGACAAGCAACCCTTGACCGAGGTTGACAGGCAGACCAACCAGCAAGCTGGCGGGGAAGTGAATCAGGTAGGGAAACGGTGTCCAAAGGACGATCGCCCGCATCTGCGGTGGATATACCTCCAACGGCGCGACCATGCCCGACAAAAACAGGTAAAACAGAAACCAGAACTGCTCTAACGCACTGGCACGCTCCGTCCAAAAGGCGAACATGGACAAGGTGTATTGCATTAAAAACCGCAGCGCAAAGGCAAAGACAGCCGTGATCAAAAACAAGAGGAAGCCGCCCAGACTCGGTAGCCAAAGCGCCTGTGGGTAAAGCCAGAAGAATAACGCAATCAGCCCAAACGCAAAAGGCAGACGGGCAAAGCGCTCTGCAAAGTGGGAGAAAAAGTAATGCCACGCGGGATCAAGCGGCTGCAACAGGCGGAAGGACAGCTTGCCCTCGATAATCTCGCGCTCAAATTCCCAGATGACCCAAACCACAGTGAACTGACGGACGACGAATGCAGCCAAAAAGTAACGGGCAAACTCAATCGGCGTTAAGCCAAAATTTCCGTTTTGCGCCGCCTGCATCCAAATACCCATCAGAATAATTGGCAACGAACCCGACAGCACCCACAGCAGCAATTCAGCCCGATACTCCACCATATAGGCGTAGTACACAGAGGTCATGGTTTGGGCAATTTTGATGATGCGATTCATAGTAAGAATTTAGCAATTAGCGGTCAGCGGTCAGCTTTAGAATTGTTTCTTTCAGCTTATCGTTCTAGCATTGAGGCTAATAGCTGATAGCTGATAGCTGATAGCTGACCGCTGATAGCTGATAGCTGACCGCTGGTAGCTGACCGCTCTTTCACGCCACCCCCGATCGCAACACCCGTCCAATCACTTCCTCGATCGGCGGTTCTGTGACCGACAAATCCACCACCTCTAGTTCAGATAAGAGTTTGGCAACCGTGCGAGTGAGGCGTTCTTGCGGCACCAAAAATTTGGCAAGCAAACCATCCACCGACTCCAAATCGCCATAGAGAGCCAGCTTTTCGGCAGAGTAAGGATTTGCCAGTTCGATATTAACTTCGCGGCAGGGGGCAAAGCGATCGACCAAGCCATCCAGACTGCCATCGTAAATCAAGCGCCCTTCATGAATCACCAGCACTCGCTGACACAGCGCCGTGATGTCTGCCATGTAGTGACTGGTTAGCAAAACCGTTGCCTGATAGCGCTGGTTGTACTCGCGCAAAAATTCGCGGACGCTGACCTGAGCATTCACATCCAGTCCCAATGTCGGCTCATCTAGAAAGAGGACGTGCGGCTGGTGGATCAGTGCTGCGAGTAGTTCGGCTTTCATCCGTTCACCGAGGGAGAGTTTACGGACTGCCTGAGTGAGCTTTCCTTCTAGAGACAGCATTTCGGTGAGTTCGCCGACGCGGGTTTTGAAGTCGCGATCGCTGATCCCATACACTGCCGCATTGATCCGCAGCGAATCCAGCGCGGGCAAATCCCAGATCAACTGCTGCTTTTGCCCCATTACGAGCGTGATGTTCTGCAAAAAAGCAAATTTGCGCTGAAACGGTATGTGTCCCGCAACGTTGATGCGTCCCTCAGATGGATGGATCAGTCCCGTAAGCATCTTCAGCGTTGTCGTCTTACCCGCTCCGTTTGCGCCTAGAAAGCCGACGATTTCTCCCGGTTCGATGGCAAACGAAATCGACTGAACGGCTTTGATTTGACGATAGGTTCGCCGCAAAAAGTGCTGGAATGTCCCTTTTAGCCCCGGTTCTTTCACCGCAACGGGATACAGCTTGCTCAGGTTCTCAGCCAGAATGACAGGCATGGTTACTCTTGCTACGAAATTGCACCAGTTCATTGTGTAGCTATCTGGACGCGCGCACTTGTCGCACGATCGCCACCCCTTCTTTATAAACCTTAAACGCGATCGCCCTCAGCCTCTGGCCGCTGATAGTGCGGCTGAACTTAGTGCGCCTGAACTTAACGGAGTCCCCACCGTGTCTACTCTATTGTCTACAAATATCATCATGCGTCCCTACGCTGGTGAAGCAGATTTGCCCGCGATCGCCGACCTGCTCAACGCCTGCGAAGCCGTCGATCGGTTAGATGCAGGCACCTCGGTTGATGAGCTACGCCAGAAGTTTACTGATCCCGACTTGGATTTAAGCCGCGATGTCCGCGTATGGCAGGACGATAACGATCTCATTGGTTTTGCAGCCATTTGGGTACTGCCACCGGGCGACAACCATAGCGGCTTTTTGTGGTGTAACGTTCATCCAAAGGCACGGGGAAGCACTCTGGAAACTCAGATGCTTGCCTGGAGTGAACAGCGGATGCGTGAAGTTGCCCATGAACGCGGTGTCTGTGTCTACCTACGGGCAGGCGCTCGCTCTACCCATCACTACCGCGTCTCGCTGCTAGAACAGCATGGCTTTGCGATCGAACGCTATTTCTACCGCATGACGCGATCGCTATTAGCACCCATCCCCGAAGCTCAGTTTCCGGCGGGGTTTAGCGTACGTCATATAGATAGCGATCGCGATGCCGAAGCGTGGGTTGCTATGTTCAACGAGTCGTTCATCGATCACTGGAACCATCACCCTCTCACGATCGAACAGTTCAAGCATGAGACGACGGAACCTGACTACAATCCTGCGCTCGATCGCATTGCCATTGCTGCCGATGGCACCTTTGCCGCCTTTTGCGCTGGGCATATCTACCCAAAAGACAATCAACGCAACGGGCGAAACGAAGGCTGGATCAACATACTGGGCACTCGCCGAGGCTTTCGCAGATTGGGGTTGGGTCGTGCCATGTTGCTCTCAGGGCTACAGCAGCTCAAGGCGATCGGCGTTGAGACAGCCCTGCTGGGCGTAGACTCCGAAAACCCATCCGGTGCACTGCGGTTGTATGAATCAGTCGGGTTTAGCAAGCTCTATACGTCGATCGCTTATGCGAAAGAGGTGAGGGGTGAGGGGTGAGGGGTGAGGAGATGGGGGAGCAGGGGGAAGCAGGGGGAGATGGGGAAGCAGGGGAAGCAGGGGAAGCAGGGGAAGCAGGGGGAGCAGGGGAAGCAGGGGAAGCAGAGGCAGCAGAGGCAGGTTTGAACGCCTTCTGCCTCCCTACTCCCTACTCCCTACTCCCTACTCCCTACTCCCTACTCCCTACTCCCTACTCCCCATTCTCTCAAGTTGCCAAAACTGTAACCAAACATACCTTCTGACAATTCAGTGGCAGAGTGAATACAGTCAAACCATTTCACTTCATCGTTTTTTGTGAGGAGATCTTACTGTGATGCATTCAACCCCTTCGATCGTTAAAACTGCTTCCTGGAATCGCTTGAAGACGCTGATCGTCAGCGCCGGACTGTTGAGCCTTGCGATCGCCAATCCCGTCCTCGCACAAGAAAAAATGCTGCGGACGCTGACCGTCACTGGGCGCGGCACAGAAATGGTTGCTACAACGATTACTCAAGTGCGTTTAGGTGTGGAGGCACAGGGCAAAACAGCGAATGCGGTGCAGGAAGAAGTGGCACGGCGATCGAACGCAGTTGTCAATCTCTTGAAAGCTCGCCAGGTAGACAAGCTGGAAACGACAGGCATTAACCTCAGCCCAACCTACCAGTACGACAATGGCAAACAGACGCTGACGGGCTACTCTGCCAGCAACATTGTCAGCTTTCGCATTGCAACCACTAAAGCAGGTGTCTTACTGGATGAAGCGGTTAAGGCAGGCGCATCGCGGATTGACGGCGTGAGCTTTATTGCCACCGATGAGGCGATCGCAGCGACTCAAAAATCTGCGCTCCGTGAAGCGACCCAGGATGCTCAGGCACAAGCGGATGCCGTCTTTAGTGCCCTCAACCTGAGCAAAGGACAGATTGTCAGCATTCAGGTTAACGGTGCGTCTGCGCCTCCACCACGTCCCCTTGAGGATTTTCAAGCCATGCGAACTGCCGCTGCACCAAAAGCACCCAGTCCTGTGATCGGTGGTGAGCAAGAAGTCCAAGCCTCAGTAACGTTGCAAATCAGCTATTAGGTGAATCGTAGGGACGTTACATGTAACGTCCCTACAGAAGGTCTTTCTAAAACTCCTCATCGTAGCCGCCGCTGTTGGCTCCTGCTTCATTGTCGCGTTTGGAGCCTAGTAGATCGAGCCGTTCGACGCGAATGATGGGCTTGGAGCGATCGTCCCCCGTGCTGCGATCTTTCCACGTATCAAACTTGAGCGCGCCAGTTACGCCAATCAGACTGCCTTTACGAACATAGTTAGCAGCGACCTCAGCCGTTTTGCCCCAAAGCTCTAGATTGAACCAATCTGGCTGATCGTTGTTGCGAGTTTTGCGATTGACCGCCAGCGTTAAACTACACTTGACGCTGCCCGATTCAAAATACTTCACATCTGGATCACCACCAACACGACCTACCAGGGTTACAGCATTCAGACTCATATCTGTTAACTCTTTTGCATGAACAGGTTTTGCATGAACAGGTTACACGGCAGACTTTGCTACCCAATCTCATCTTAAGAGTTGAGTCCTAAGATATCGACTGGTACAAGCGTATTTTAGCAGCTATACGCTGTTTGCGAGTAGTTCCAACCGTCTGGCGATCGACCCTCAGCCCTCTACCTATGTCTGATTGGTAGCAATTGACCCATAATGACGATACGTTTCTAGTTAAGATTACTACTATGGTGCTTACCTTAGCTATTTGAGGCAATTTTTCGTGATTGATATATTATGCTGACTGGACTCACAGCTAAAAACATAATAGGATCCAACCTTGATTGCACGTATAGTGATGTAGGTGCAAAATGATCCAGTCATCCATTTGTTATTTGAGAGGCATAGAAGCTCGTGGGACTTTTTAGTCGCTTTTCCCTTTCGCGGGATATGGGCATTGACCTTGGCACAGCAAATACATTGGTTTACGTGTCGGGCAAGGGTATTGTCCTGCAAGAGCCGTCCGTTGTTGCTATGGATCAGGATTCTAAGCTACCGCTGGCAGTCGGTGAAGACGCAAAGCGGATGCTTGGTCGTACCCCTGGCAATGTCATTGCACTTCGCCCGCTTCGCGATGGTGTAATCGCTGACTTTGACACGGCTGAGCTGATGCTGAAGCATTTTATTACGCGGGTTCATGAAGGTAAAACGCTAGTATCGCCTCGGATTGTCATTGGCATACCTAGCGGTGTTACAGGTGTGGAGCGACGAGCCGTGATGGATGCTGCGTCTCAGGCAGGCGCACGTGATGTTTACTTAATTGATGAGCCAGTAGCCGCCGCGATCGGGGCAGGCTTACCTGTTGCAGAACCGACAGGCAACATGATCATCGACATCGGTGGCGGCACAACCGAAGTTGCGGTGTTGAGCTTACAGGGTACCGTGCTGAGTGAGTCTGTTCGCGTGGCAGGCGATGAGTTGAGTGAGGCGATCGCTCAATACATGAAGAAAGTGCACAACCTGGTGATTGGTGAACGCACCTCTGAAGAAATCAAAATTACGATCGGCTCTGCGTATCCGGTGGATGATGACACCACGATGGAAGTCCGAGGGCTGCACCTGCTTTCTGGATTGCCGCGCACAGTTGCCGTGAAAGCACCCGAAATCCGTGAGAGTATGTCGGAACCGTTGGCAGTGATTGTTGATGCCGTCAAGCGCACACTGGAGCGAACTCCACCCGAACTTGCAGCAGATATTATCGATCGCGGTATTATGCTGGCAGGTGGTGGTGCTCTTTTGAAGGGAATCGATACGTTGATTAGCCACGAAACTGGCATTGTTGTTCATGTGGCAGCTGATCCATTGAGCTGTGTCGTACTCGGAACCGGGCGCGTCCTGGAGAACTTTAAGCAACTGGAGCGAGTCTTCAGTGGTCGATCGCGCAATTTTTAGCGATCGCGTTTGTGTCATTGCGCTGCTAGCTAATCTATTCAATTCAATTCGTCCTGAGTCGTCACATGCCTTCTATTCAATCTTGCTAGATTCAGTTAACGCTCGCTTAACGCCTAAATTGCTTGCATGTATACCCTACGTCGCTGGTGGGATCGGCACCGGCTAAGAGTTTTTCTAGCGAGCATGGCTGTTGGTTCGGCTCTGCTCATCCGGCAGACCCAGGCAATGCCCGTGTTTGAAACCTATCAATTGTTCTCCCGTCTTTTCCAGCCAAATCCAGCGAAACAAACTCTGCTTGAGAACGCTCAACTGCAAGAATTGCAGCAGCGACTCACTGAGATCGAAAGTCAAAACCAGCGCCTGCGTGAGCTGTTGGGCTATGCCTCGGAAAACAAGCAGTCGGGGATTACAGCTCCGGTGGTTGGACGGAGTGCTGACCATTGGTGGCAGCAACTCATCCTGGGACGGGGCAGCAACGACAACGTCAAGGTTGGCTACGTGGTGATGGCTCCTGGTGGAGTCGTTGGTCGCGTTACAGACGTTACGCCCAATACCAGCCGAGTTTTGCTTTTGAGTGATCCGTCGAGCCGCATTGGGGTGACGATTAGCCGCAGTCGCTTTATGGGCTATATGCGTGGGCAATCAACAAGCCATGCCGTCATGGAGTTTTTTGACAAAGTCCCAGATGTGCGGCGCGGTGATGTCGTGTCTACTTCGACCTTGAGCCAGTTCTTTCCTGCTGGAATGCCGATCGGTCGTGTGGAGTCGGTCAATCTCAACAAAAGTCCTGCACCTGAAGCCACGATCGAGCTTTCTGCCCCTGTTAGTTTTCTGGAGTGGGCGGTGATTTACCCCCACGATCAGTCTGGACAGCCCATTAGAGCGCCTAACCAGGTACCTGGCAAGAAGCCTGAGCAATGAAAAGCGAAGCGTTAGTAACCACTTGGCACGAAAGCCCATCGCAACGATTAGTTGTTAACTGCGTTGTGACAGTAGGTTCATTGCTGCTATGTTTGCTCATTTTACCGACTCGTCTGCCTGGCATGGAACTGGCAGGCATTGGACCTAACTGGCTGCTCATTTGGGTGGTTGCCTGGAGCGTTAACCGAACCATGTTTCAAGGGGCATTGGCGGGGCTGGTGCTGGGTTTGATTCAAGATGGGATGACGGCTCATACACCAACCCACATTTTGAGCCTGATGGTCGTTGGCGTTTTGACGGCACGCTTGCGGAAAGGGCGATATATTCAGGAAGACTTTATTTCAGTCGCGCTGATTGCCTTTGGTACCGCAGTCATAGCCGAAACCGTGATGGCAATTCAGTATAGTTTCCAAGCCGATCGCTCCCTGGTGGAAATCTGGACGTATCACCAGCTTATTGCTTTGAGTTCTGCGATTCTGAGCAGCTTGTGGGCACCTGTCATCTACTTTCCGCTCAACCGCTGGTGGCAGTGGATCGAGAGTCTGGAAAAAGAGTAGGGCAAGCCTGCGATCGCCTTATGGGGTCTCTATTAACGAGAGTAAGCGCGAGAACCAGTAAACAATTTCTGGGTCACAGTGAGTGGTCAAGTGAGCAATGTCATTGGCAAGCTGATACGCTATTTCTGCTTTGGGATGACCGCTCAAGCGTGCATGATGTATCAATGCTGTTTTCAAATCGCCCGGATAGGTCGGCAAACCCTGTTCGCCCACACATTGAAGCTGTTTAAGAATCGGGCTCCAATCAATTTCGTTGACGGTAATACTTGCGCTCATAAATTTTTTATGCTCTAAAGTCTTTGCTTCTAGGCTAAAGGCTATAGCTCATCAAAGCAAACATTCTTTGTTTTCCAAAGCATCAATTAAATTTATGAGTTGGCGTTAGCCTCAATGATACGCAACGGCGATCGCTGACTGAAAGGCTTAGAGCTATACGTGACGTAGCCCCATATCCAGCTTCCGCTCAACGGCACCCAGGTATTCGTCTGCGACATCGTCTGTACGACCCATCAGGCGGATGCAGCCCCGATCGAGCCAGATCGCACGATCGCATAGCTTGTGAATATCGTTCATGCTGTGCGAAACCAGCAGCACTGTAGAGCTACCGTCCCATAGCTGCTCCATCCGCTGCTTACATTTTTGCTTAAAACTCTCATCACCGACTGACAGCACTTCATCCAAAATCAAAATATCAGGCTGCACATCTGTTGCGATCGCAAACCCCAGGCGTGCGGTCATCCCTGACGACAACGCTTTGACAGGAGCTGACGCATAGTCCTTTAACTCTGCAAATTCTAAAATAGAAGGCGCTCTAGTCAGCATTTCATCTCGCCGAAAGCCTAGCAAGACACCGTACAGGACAATATTTGCCATCACGGTCATTTCGGCATCAAACCCTGCACCAAGCTCAATGAGTGGTGCAATTTGCCCCCGCACTCGCAAAGAGCCATGAGTCGGTTGCAGAATACCAGAAATCAACTTGAGTAGGGTTGACTTGCCAGAGCCATTCGCGCCAATGACACCAACTTTTTCGCCTGCTTCTATAGACAGGTTGATATCGTCCAGCACTAACTTTCGTGCTGGTTGACGGTATTTGCCTTCTACAAAAGACAGCAGCGTTTTTTTCAAGTCATAGGAGAACTCTTCTTGAGTTCGTCGTGCCAGTGAAACGTGATCGAGACGAATGACTTCCATCTAAAGTAAATCCATAAACTGCGGTCGCCACCATCTGAAGCAACTCCAGCCCAGCCCAAAGATGACAACGCTGCTTAGTAGCGCTCGCACGAGCATACTGACATCGGGAGGTTCGCCTGAAAGCACAATTTGACGAGTGCATTCAATAATCGGGAAGAGCGGATTCAGTTCTAAGAGCGGTCTGACCTGAGGTGGCACAATGGACGCTGGATAAAACACGGGACTACTAATCCAGAGGACGAAGACGATTAGCTCATAGAAGTAAGGCAAGTCTCGAAAGAACACATACAGGGCGCTGACAAGGAACCCGACTCCCAAGCAAACCAAGGTAAGAGCGATCAGTGGAAGCGGAAAAATGGCTAAATTAATCAAGCTTTTAGTCACAATCGCTGCCACCAATTCTGGCAACGGCAGGGGAGCGGTAAGCTGACTCAAGACATGATGTCTGACGTTAACGACCGTCATGATCGCCAGCAATGGCATGGGACCGACCAGAAGCTGAAAGACGTTCGCTGCGTTTATCGATACAGGAAACACACTTACCGGCAAACGAATTTTGTTCAGCAGCGGACCATTGCCCACAACGCTCGTCAGTGCCTGCGCTGTTGCCGCCGAAAAAAAGTTGATGATCACAAGCCCAGCGAATGCCGCTTGAGCGTAGCGAAACAGTGAGCCGTAGTACTGAACGGCAAAGACACCCCCAAAAATGGCAGTGTAGAGTCCAGTCATGGTGACTGGGTTGAGCAGCGACCAAAACACTCCCAGAATCGAACCTCGATAGCGGGTATGCAGGTTACGCTCTACCAAAACACGAAGCAACTCCCAATACCGCTGTGCCTCCGATCGGGACAGGTTTTTCTGAATTGAGATTGCCATGTTTAAATGAAACCGAACTAAATTCTAATTACGATCGCTGATCTAAGTTCTCTGGAATCGGTACCGATGTCAACTAGTTTACGTTACGACTGTTGCTAAACCACTCCAGTTGCCAAACCATCCAGCAACAAGAGGATAACAGGCATGACGCTAGTTTGCACACTGCCGCTTTAGAGACGATGCAAGCGATTTCATTGTTCCATCAGTCCAGACTAGGGCTATGACACGGTTACTCTGTGAACGAAGAAAGCCTCTCAAGCCTCAGGCACTCATCCTATAATGCCTATCTCCTTCAGTACTTGCTGAATCGCCTGCTGCTGCTCCAAATCGTATCTCCAGCGCTCCAAAAACGTTTGATAAGCGCCCGTTTTTGTTTCGATCGCCCCTGCCAACTGCCGTGCTTCGAGCTGCACTTGCGGCAACTGGAGCTGATCAATGAGCTGTGCTGTGCGCGATCGCACCCGCTCTGAACCCCTTACCATCGCTTCATCCTGGTTGCGGTGATGCGTGAGCGCCATTGCCGTAGACATCGCCAGATTTTTCACCAACAGCAGTGCCACGATCGCAGGCGACGTTCTCAACGCTGCCACGATCGCTGGTGCTGGCTGGTCCGCTAATGAACGATCGTCGCTCAAGTACGTCACGAAAAAGCCCCTGGCACCATTCTCGCTGCCCATTAGAGCACACACCGTTGCTTCAAGTGCTGCTGCGGTCACGGTACCTTGCTCAAGACTGTCCAAGAGCGTTTGGGTGAGCGCGATCGCCTCTGGAAAGCTCACGGCATCAGGGACGGTGAAACTAGACTCAACTGCCATCTTCTCAAGTTCTCTAAGTGTGCCTCATGTTTAGCGGTCAGCTATCAGCGGTCAGCTACCAGCTTCAACACTGGGACGATTAAGATTAAGAGGATCGAGCACTTCCATGCCTGACGGCTCACAGCTGATTGCTTCCCCAAAGTATGGCAATAATCTCCTCCAAGCAACCGTCTCCAGATGCGGATGGTCAAGAGCCTGACGATCAGTTGCCTTTAGACACTGGCAATGGCAAGCTACCGAAATCTGGTTCTCTGCTGCAACCAAATCCAGAACCCGAAGAACGGGGCAAACAAGAAGAGCGCTTACGCCCTCAGCGCTTGGCGGAGTACGTTGGGCAAAAAGACCTGAAAGAAATCCTGGATATTGCCATTCGTGCCGCCAAAGCTCGCAAAGAGACCCTGGATCATCTGTTGCTCTACGGTCCTCCTGGCTTGGGCAAAACAACGATGTCGCTGATTTTGGCAACGGAAATGGGCGTGAATTGCAAAATTACCAGTGCGCCAGCGCTAGAGCGCCCTAAAGATATTGTGGGACTGCTGGTCAACCTACAACCAGGAGATGTTCTCTTCATTGATGAGATCCATCGGCTCAACAAAGTCAGCGAGGAACTTCTGTATCCGGCAATGGAAGATTTTCGGGTTGATTTGACGATCGGGCAAGGTTCCAGCGCCCGTATGCGATCGCTCAAATTACAGCCTTTTACGCTGGTGGGTGCCACCACACGAGTAGGTGCGCTTACGTCACCCTTGCGCGATCGCTTCGGGCTGATTCAACGTCTGCGCTTTTATGAACTTGATGAGCTGACGCAAATTGTGCTGCGAACAGCGAAACTCCTCACTACGGCTGTCACGTCTGACGGTGCCACCGAAATTGCCCGTCGTGCTCGTGGCACACCCCGCGTTGCCAATCGGTTGCTCAAACGAGTGCGTGACTATGTGCAGGTCAAAGAGCTGGGAACCATCAATCAGGCGATCGCGGCTGAAGCCTTAAAGCGCTTTAATGTTGATCCCTGCGGTCTGGATTGGACCGATCGCCGACTACTCACCGTGATGATCGAACACTTTGGCGGCGGTCCGGTTGGGCTGGAAACAATGGCAGCGGTAACGGGCGAAGATGCTCAGACGATCGAAGAAGTCTATGAACCCTATCTGCTGCAAATTGGCTATCTCAACCGTACTGCGCGAGGTCGCATTGCCACTGCTGCCGCCTGGAAACATCTGGGGTACACTCCGCCCGATACCCAGCTCTCAGTGCTCTAGACGGCTCATCGACGCGCACTCTACTTATAAACCCTGACAAGAGAGTGAATTTTGAGAAAAGATGGAAACGACTGGCATGTTGGGGTTGCTCAAGCAGAGGGTATTCTCTACTCAAGGACAGCAGACAAACCCCAGACCTTTGCTAACCTTACAGAGAACCCTGCGTTTTGCCTTTGATATCGGACTTTCTTGAGAAAGAATGCAATGTTACCCGCGCTAAGAAACCATTCTTGACCTGTGCAGATCATCATCCGGCTTACTTTGCTGTTCATTGGGTAGTCTTCCTATGATTCGGTTTCTCTTTGTTTTGCTGAGCGTCTTGCTTATGAGCGTGCTCACCGTACCGCCTAGTTTGGTGCTGGCGGCGGAGCAAGCCCCCGTGACAGCGTCGACACCATCGACTACACCTGCTCAGCCAGAGTTGTCAGCACCGCCGACAGAAGCCTCAGCACCGCCTCAACCGACGGCGTTGGATTTATACAAGCAACTGGATGCGATCGCCGACAAAGCCTTCAAAGCCACCAATGAAGGCAACTTTCGTACCGCAGAAGACTATTGGACACAAATCATCGAGAAACTGCCGCAAACTGCTGCCGCCTGGAGCAATCGCGGTAACGCTAAAGTGAGCCAGAATAAGCTGCAAAGTGCGCTGGTTGATTACAACAAGGCGATCGAGCTGGCACCAGATGCCCCTGATCCATACCTCAATCGCGGGACAGCGCTCGAAGGGCTGGGCAAATGGGAAGAGGCGATCGCCGATTATAATCGCGTCCTGGAACTCGATCCCAAAGATCCCGCCGCCTTCAACAATCGCGGCAATGCTGAAGCTGGGCTGGGGCAATGGGAAGCCGCAGCGGCTGACTACAAACAAGCGACTGAGCTTGCCCGTGACTATGCCTTTGCAAATGCCAACTACGCACTGGCACTTTACCAGCTGGGTCAGCACGATCAGGCGGTGCGTAAAATGCGAAATCTGGTACGCAAGTATCCTCAATTTGCCGATATGCGAGCTGCCCTCACCGCCACGCTTTGGGCACAGGGTAAACAGGGTGAAGCCGAAAGTCAGTGGGTCTCAGCCGTTGGTCTCGACTCGCGCTACAAAGATCTGAAGTGGCTCAAAGACAACCGCCGCTGGCCCCCAGAAATGGTGGCGGCGATGGAGAAGTTTTTGAAGCTAAAAGCTTAGAGAGGAGAGAGGAGTGAGGGGCTGGAAGGCTAAAGGCTAAAGGCTGAAAGCTGAAGGCTAAAGCTGAAGTTAGTGATCAGGAGTCGAAATTGATTAAGACACACAACTTGATTTATGACTTGATTTACGCCTTGCGCTTTACTAATTGCTCGATCGCGCCTACCGTCAACGCCTCAACATTGTTGTAAACCACTTGTGCTCCTGATTGCCAAAGCGTAGCGGTGTAGGCTTCTCTGTGAGCGTCAACGTCCTGAACGTGGGGTGGCAAGACACCAACCGCGAACCAGGGTCGATCGGGCTGGAGTTGTCGCGCATTGGCGATCGTACGCATATCTGCCACCGTATCGCCCACGTAGACTACAGGATCAGTGTCGGCACCATTGAGCAAGCGCACCGTCTGCAAAAGCCCGGTTGGATCAGGCTTACCGGGTGCATCTTCCATTGCTACCAGTACGGGCGATCGTAGACCCAAACGCTGCTCCAGAACATAACGTGCCGAGCCAGTTGTGGCACCACTGAAAAAGCCCCATCGGATGCCTGCCTGCGTCAATTGATCGAGATAAGTGGGTTGCAGCAGCAGCGGCTCCTGGCAAATGTAGCCTGTCCAATGCAATGGGTCAGTGCCACGATAGCGAGACTGAAAAAAGGCGACCAGTTCGTTGTAATCAAGCCTGATCGGGTCTGTAGCACTGGGTTGTCGCGATTCTCTTTCAGAGACCCTGCGCGATCGACCCTGCGCCTCAAAATAGCGATACAGCAATTCTTGCGAGGCTTCCCAGTCGTTATTCCAAATGCCTTCTGCCTTCAGCGCATCAATCTCCCACGGAGAAGGGCGATACGCTCCATCTGTAAACTGTTCTACGGTGTCTGCCAGCGCTCGCCGATACGATCCACCCACATCGCGGATCACGCCATCAATGTCAAAGATAACGATCGCGCTCAAACCATGACTTGCGCTTAAATCACTTGCCTGTTCCACCGCTACGGCTGCCTCCATACCGATCACAAACCACGTTAAAAACTCTACACCCCATACCCTACACCCAACTCCAATAGTCTGCTGTTGATCAGCACGACTACTGTGGTGATCCCTCCAACAGTGAGATAGAATGGTAAGCTGCGGAAATAATCGCAAAACTGCACGCAAATCGAAAAAGTCTGGGACATGCTGGAGGTTGGGTTGTCGAAGTTTATTTTAAAAGTTCTCTGGCTAGATGAGAACGTTGCATTAGCTGTTGATCAGGTTGTGGGTAAAGGGACTAGCCCTTTGACTTCTTACTTTTTTTGGCCCCGCAATGACGCGTGGGAACAGCTAAAAACCGAGATGGAAGCCAAACACTGGATTTCTGAGGTTGACCGGGTTGAACTGCTCAACCAGGCAACCGAGGTAATTAACTACTGGCAAGAGGAAGGCAAACGGCGACCAATGGCAGAAGCGCAGGCGAAATTTCCAGAGGTCACGTTTACAGGCAGCGCCTGACCAACGGTTGAGTGCACTCTCTACCGCGCAACGCACGCTCCGTCAGTGTTTTGCATCCAAAGATTGAGCAAGCGTTAAAAGCGTGTCAACCAATCTAATCGCCCTGACTTGTAAATGATAGAGTTAGGGCGTGTTTTGTATTCATACTCTTATCGCCTTGTTTCTTGTCGGTTGCATGATGCATCGATCGCCGCGCAGCTCTGTCGTTTACGAAAAATTACGTATTGGTGCAAATAAATTTGAGACTTTAACCATGATTTGCTACGGTTTATTACAGTTGATTACGCATCATTTAAATTTCTTTGCGGCTTAATAATTTTGCTTAGGCAGGTAGCTTCATGACAGTGACCATCACCCCAGATCAGGTAGAGCGGATCGTTTGGAATCAGCATCATGATCCGTTTGAAGTGCTGGGTCCTCACGCCTCAGAGAACGGTGGTCAAGTATCCTGGGTTGTGCGGGCTTATCAGCCGAGTGCCGATGCCGTTTGGGTTGTGTTGCCAGAGCAACGGGCAGAATACCCCATGCAGGCAACCCACCATCCTCACTTCTTTGAATGTACGATCGATGGGGTTGAGCTTACCAACTACCAGTTTCGCTTAAAGGAAGGTGAGCACGAGCGCTTTATTTATGACCCCTATGCCTTTCGTTCGCCTTACCTGACTGATTTCGACGTTCACCTCTTTGCAGAAGGCAATCACCATCGCCTCTACGAAAAGATGGGCGCGCATCTGACCGAGATGAACGGGGTCAGCGGTGTCTACTTTGCTGTCTGGGCACCCAATGCTCGCAGTGCCTCTGTGTTAGGTGATTTCAACCACTGGGATGGTCGCAAGCACCAGATGCGAAAGCTGGGTGGCGGCATTTGGGATCTCTTCATTCCTGAAGTGGGAGTAGGCGACAGCTACAAGTACGAGATCAAGAACCAGGACGGTCACATTTACGAAAAGTCAGATCCCTATGGCTTTCAGCAAGAAGCGCGACCCAAAACAGCGTCGATCGTCACTAACTTAGACACCTATACCTGGAACGACGATGAGTGGATGGCGCAACGCCGTCATACCGAACCACTGACCAAACCCATCTCTGTTTACGAGTGCCACATTGGTTCCTGGCTTCACGCTGCCTCTAGTGAACCAGCGCTGTTACCCAACGGCGAACCAGAACCTGTTGTTGTTGTCTCAGAACTCAAGCCTGGAGCACGGTTCCTGACGTACCGAGAACTCGCTGCCAAACTCATTCCCTACGTGAAGGAACTGGGCTTCACTCATATTGAACTGCTACCGATCGCTGAACATCCGTTCGACGGCTCCTGGGGCTATCAGGTTGTTGGTCACTATGCCTGCACCTCTCGCTACGGCACCCCGCAAGATTTTATGTATTTTGTGGATCAGTGCCATGCCAACGGTATTGGTGTCATTGTAGACTGGGTTCCTGGTCACTTTCCTAAAGACGGGCACGGCTTAGCCTTCTTTGACGGCACCCATCTTTATGAACATGCTGACCCGCGTAAAGGCGAACATAAAGAATGGGGCACGCTCGTTTTTAACTACGCCCGTAACGAGGTGCGGAATTATCTGGTTGCGAACGCGCTCTTCTGGTTTGACAAATATCACATTGATGGCATTCGGGTCGATGCCGTTGCGTCGATGCTCTATCTCGACTACTGCCGTGAACCGGGCGAATGGGTCGCTAACCAATATGGCGGCAGAGAGAATATTGAAGCGGCAGAGTTTGTCCGTCAGATGAACCATGTGATCTTTAGCTATTTTCCTGGCATTCTCTCCATTGCCGAAGAGTCAACCTCATGGCCCATGGTGTCGTGGCCCACTTATGTTGGCGGCTTGGGCTTTAACCTGAAATGGAACATGGGCTGGATGCACGACATGCTGGATTATTTCCACATGGATCCGTGGTTCCGCCAGTTTCATCAAAACAACATCACCTTCAGCATCTGGTATAACCACACCGAAAACTTCATGCTGGCGCTCTCGCACGACGAGATTGTCCACGGCAAGAGCAATATGCTCGGCAAAATTCCAGGTGATGAGTGGCAAAAGTTTGCGAACCTGCGCTGTCTTTACGCCTACATGTTCACGCATCCTGGCAAGAAGACACTGTTCATGAGCATGGAATTTGGTCAGTGGAGTGAGTGGAACGTTTGGGCTGACCTGGAATGGCACCTGCTCCAGTATGAGCCGCACCAAAAGCTGAAGCACTTTCTGTCGGCGTTGAACCAGCTTTATCGTAGTGAGCCAGCGCTTTATACTCAGGATTTTGGTCAGGATGGGTTTGAATGGATTGACTGTAGCGATAATCGCCATAGCGTCGTTGCGTTCATCCGTCGGGCAAAAGATTCGGATGAGTTTGTCGTAACGGTGTGCAACTTCACCCCTCAACCCCATTCGCATTATCGCGTGGGAGTGCCAGAGCTGGGCTTCTACACCGAGCTGTTTAACAGCGACTCGCGGGAATATGGCGGTAGTAATATGGGTAACCTGGGCGGCAAGTGGACAGAGGAGTGGGCATACCACAATCAGCCGTATTCCATCGATCTCTGTTTGCCGCCGCTGGGAACGTTAATCTTGAAGCTCGATCGCCCCAAAACGGCAAAAGCGTTGCAGGGCATAACTGACTAATAGCAATATTTACCATCCTGCATGGCTGTACGCTCTCTGCCAGTGCGTATTGCTCCCAGCAAGGTAGAGACAATCACGCAGCGTTTGACTTTGCCACCCATTTTGCCAGACAAGGTGAGTCGTCCGAGCTGACCGTTAACGTTGCCTTCGTGGTCAAACTGCACTCTGCGGACTCCACCCGCCTGCTGTAGTGTTGTTTCTGCATCCATTTGAATGGCTGAGTCGAGGTTGCGCCAAAGGGACGGTGCAGGCGTGGTGCCCGCTGGGTGAATTGCCCATTGCACAACGCCGTTGGGGTTTTGGAAGCTGGCTTGCCAAACGACGCGACTTTGTTTAGCGCGACTCTGGGCATCCCGCATCGCCAGTAAAACCTGTTCCTGCCCACCATTGAGGCGCTGTACATTCAGAAATGCCGTCCATCCAGGAGCCATAATGGCAAACAAGATGCTGATGATCACGACGATGACAATCAATTCCAGCAGCGTAAAGCCACCAATGGGTGAACGTTTTACAGGTTGACAGTGTGAGGCGATCGCGCCTTTGATGCAACGTCGGGTCGAGTCGTGTTTGGTTTGTTGGCTCATGGTAGGGCACTCTGATAAAAGCAAAGACGTGGATGCGTCTATTTCAGATTTCCCAGAGAATTTGAGCTGGTAACGCTCTGTTTGTGATGGTTGCCGGATCGGTCGATTGCGATCGTGTAGTCAGCTTGAAGTTATACCAATTTAAAGAGCAAACATGGCAGATGGAAACGGGGTGCAGGGGTAGAACCCCTGGCTGGGGGCAACGCCCCCACACCCCCATCTGTAACCCTTATTTTTTAAATTGGTATTAGTTATGCTTGCGTAAAAGCGCTGTGTCTGTCTGCGTTGTAGAGCAGTGACAGCGCTGGCAGAAGGATAGGATATGCGTCAGCACAAGTGGGTTAATCTCAAGCCGAATCAATTTTTGAGCAGTTTGAGACGCTCGACAGTACGACTGTCGAATTTTTGGCAGTGGTACGCACAGCGATCGCCCTGGAGCATGGTGCTGACGCTGGTGCTGCTGTGCCTGGTGGTGCGATCGCTCCCTTACCTGGCTCCCATTCGTGCCGCTGCGTTAGTGCAAGATCAGCAAGCGATCGCGTTTACCGATCGCAATGGGCTGCCCCTGGGAACTGTCTTGACTCGTGACCAGGAACATACCGTCACGGTGCCGTTACAGCAGGTATCCACAAGCTTTAAGCAGGCGATCGTCGCTGCCGAAGATGGGCGCTTCTATCAACATGGGGCGCTGGATGGACGGGCGATCGTTCGTGCCGTTTTAGAAGCGATGCAAGCCCGCCAGATCGTCAGCGGTGCGTCTACGATTACGATGCAGCTTGCCCGAATGCTGGAACCATCGCCCCGCAACCTGTCAGGGAAAGTCAAAGAAATCTGGACATCCTGGCGGCTGACGGCTGGCATGAGCAAAGATGACATTCTCCAGGCATACATGAATCGGCTGCCAATGGGCGGCAATATTTATGGAATCGAAGCCGCTGCCCGTATTTATTTCGGCATTCCCGCCAGTGAGCTGAACGTCGCTCAGGCAAGCCTGTTAGCAGGACTGCCCAATGATCCCACTCGCCTTAATCCTTATGATCGCTGGCAGGCATTGAAACGGCGACAAACCTACGTGCTCGATCGCATGGTTCAGGAGCGCTATTTGAGCCGTGCTGAAGCCGATCGAGTGTTCCAAGAAGAACTGTCTCTCCAACCACGACAGCAAGGTATTGTCGCTGCACCGCACTTTCTGTTCTGGCTAGCTGAGCAGCGATCGACCCATCCGGCTACGGTGCAGACGACGCTCGATCGCTCTTTACAGCAGTTTGTCGAAGCACAGGTGCAGCAGGTGATTCAATCTTTAGCCCCGCACAACGTCCATCATGCGGCAGCTTTAGTGCTAGATAACCGCTCTGGCAACGTGCTGGCGTATGTGGGATCGCCCAATTACTTTGCCGATGCTCAGGTTGTCGATACCCAGGGCGGACGGAATGATGGTGTGCAGGCGCTGCGTCAGCCTGGTTCCACGCTCAAACCATTCCTCTACGAACTTGCCCTGGAGCAACGAGTGATTCATCCGAATACAATTCTTGCCGACATTCCCACCCGCTATGCCATTCCTGGAGCCAAGCTCTACACACCGTCAGATTACAGCGAAACGTTTCAAGGACCTGTGCGCGTGCGGGTAGCATTGGCAAACTCTTTGAATATACCAGCCGTACGTGTTTTGGAGAAAGTCAGTGTCAAAGCCTTTCTCGATCGCCTGCACCAACTAGGCTTTACCCATTTGACTCGATCGCCTGACTACTACGGTTTAGGGCTGGCACTCGGCAGCGGCGAAGTCAGCTTATGGGAACTGGCACGGGCATATTTGACATTGGCAAACCAGGGGAAGCCGATCGGGTTGAGGGTAAGGAGAGAGGAGAGAGGAGAGGAGAGAGAAAAGGCAGAGGGCAGAAGGCAGAAGGCAGAAGGTAAAAGGCAAGAAACACTCAAGACTCAAGACTCAGAACGCCCCTCCTCTTCCCCTGCCTCCCCATCTCCCCTATCCCCCATCTCCCCATCCCCCACCTGGTCGCTCATCACCAATATGCTCAGCGACACCCATGCCCGCGCTAAAACATTTGGAGTCGATTCACTGCTGCGTTTGCCGTTTCCCACTGCTGTCAAAACTGGCACATCCTCTGATTTCCGTGATACCTGGACGATCGGCTTCAGCACAGACTACACGGTTGCGGTTTGGGTCGGTAATTTTGACGGGGCACCGATGCGTCAGGTGTCAGGAGTAACGGGTGCGGCTCCGTTATGGAATCGGATCATGCTGCATTTGCATGAACAGCGGGAGCCAGGTACTTTTCCATTGCCCGCTGGGTTGGTCAAGCGTCCAATCTGTGCGCTGTCGGGTGCGCGTCCTACGCCTGCCTGCCCGTCAGTCGTACAGGAATATTTTGAGCCACAGGATTTGGGAGAGTACGATCGCCAAGCTGAGCCGTTCTATCAGGCGGTGACTGATGGCAAGGGACAGCGCCAGTATCGCCTCAAACTGCCACCTGAGTACAACGAATGGCTGGCAACGCAACCGCCGATGCCGTCCGCTGGTTTGAGCATTCTCTCTCCTCGCAATGGCGATGTGTTCCTATTGGACGCTGGAGCAAGCGCCGAGTCTGTTCAACGACTCCAGTTCAAGCTGGCAAGTCCATCGACTCAGAGCGTTGAATGGCGGCTGAATGAACAGCCGTTGGCGACCAAAACGTCAGATTCTGTGTTCTGGGTGCCAAAGCCAGGACATTGGACATTGCAGGTGAAAAGCGATGATGAGAGCGATCGCGTCACGTTCGAGGTGCAGGTAGCAGAACGCCGATCCATTCGCAAGGGCTTTTCGTTCGCCCAGTGAAGTCATAAGGCTGACGCAGAAACCGGATTGCTTCACGGGGCAATCTCGTTTGAGCAGTCAGGTTGCGTCCAGAAACTCGGTTTTCCTTAAACCGCGCCGATTAGTTGTCGAATTTTTTCTGCTGTCGCGGGTGCCAGCAAAACACCATTGCGGTAATGCCCTGTTGCCAACAGCACATTGCAGTAGCCAGGGAGACGCTCCACGATCGGCGCTGGACGACCTTCAGGACGGGGACGCAAGCCTGACCAGGAACGAATAACGGTGCCGCTTTTAAGCTCAGGACACAGCGCGACTGCCTGCTTCATCATGTTGTTGAAAATCGCTGAGTTTGCAGTTGGAAGCAATGCTGTGTCAGGAAACTCCACTGTGGCACCAACCCAGTAATCTCCTTGACCCAGCGGGACAATGTGGACATCCTCACCCGTAATGACAGGCTGACACTGAGCCTGCCCCATCGGTTTGGGTAAGCGCGCATGGATGGCTTGCCCCAGCACTGGACGAATATCGACGGTTTGCTGAAGCATCGCGGTGAGCGGTGTAGACCCCAAACCAGCAGCAATAATCAGCCAGTCCGTTGTCAGCGAACCCTGTGTAGTGTAAACCTGCTGGCATTGCTGGAGAGCGGTTTCGGATAGTGGAACCGAGCGATCGCGCGGCTCCACCCCGACCACAGTGGTATCAAACTGAAACGTCACACCTTTTTGAGCAGCGGCAGCCACCAATGCTTGAGTCAGCGCTGTGGGATCAACCTGTCGATCGTACGGCGAGTAAACAGCCGCCGTAATCCGCTCCAAATTTAGTTGGGGATAGTTAGTTACAAGTTGATTGCGATCAAGAATCTCTAACGACAAACCCTGCGATCGCCTCACTTCGACCAGGTTCCGCCATCCATCCAGTGTCTCTCCTTCAAAGCAAAGGCGAAGTATCCCTTGCTGATTAAACAAAATTTTTTGACCTGTTACGGCTTCTAGCTCAGGCACCCAGGTGTTGTAGCGCTCAATGCCTGCCAGCCGCATCCGCAGATTGTTGCCTTTCGTTTTCTGGCTAATGGCTCCCATTAGCACACCCAGCGCTGCGCCTGTTGCTGCTTTGGCTGGTTGCTGGCGATCGACCACCGTAATCGCCAGCCTCTCAACGTGGCTCAGCTCGTAGGCGATCGCGGCTCCCACAATACCACAGCCGACGATAACAACATGAGCCATAAGCAGTGAGAAAACTCAGTAGCGCTCTAACCTTGGGGAACGAGTTCCAAAAACGAGTCCAATCCTTTAATCGTTTTGTCAAGGCTGCGAACGGCTGCTTTGTAATCTTCCTTCTCGGCTGCCGCATCGATCGCTACCAGGCTCTTGAAGGTTTCTTTGGCGCGATCGCGGGCTTTGATCTGATCATCTGGAAGCAGATTCCGCGAAATGTACACCATTTTGGTACGCAGTTCTCCCAAGGGTCCATGAATAAAGTTCCGCACAAACGTCCAGTTCTGCTTTTCAACCAGCGTTGCTAACTCAGGCAGACGATCGCGCAGTTCCGAAACCTCGGCAGCATAGGTTTGGATTTCCTCGACCTGGGTAGTGGTGTAAGACACCGATTTTTCTGCTGCGGTGCAGCCAAAACTCACGCACGTGACTGTGATCAGCATCAAAATAAACGCGATAGCAGACCGATACTTAACCATGATTCATTCCGATTCAATGAGGTCAACAATGCGAGGCGGACCCTACAGGATTTGAACCTGTGACCGACCGCTTAGAAGGCGGTTGCTCTATCCACTGAGCTAAGGGTCCCTGGTGCAAAATAACGTGATAAAACCAGCATAAACCAAGAAGCTCTTGCGTTCGCTCTGAACTTTGAGCGATCGACCGTCGAGAATGCGTTAGATGTGTTTCGGCTAAACCGTGATCAACTCTTGTTTTCTGCGCTACTCTTGCTCTATCTGCGCGATCAGTGCCTTATCAAGCGACGCAATCTGGACGGCAAATGGCGCTGAGGTTCACATGGAGTCTTTGGTCTCGCACGAGAGACAGTCAGCCTCGCCGTTTGAGTTTCTAAAGTTTAGTCACACATGCTCAGCCACTGTTGATGTTCAATACGATTAGAATTCAAAAAGACCCAAACCTTGAGGTGATGTAAACTAATCACCCAAAAAGGGGAATTGATTAAGGTATGGTGTATTTTAGTTTGCTTTAAGCAGCCTCTTATCTTGGATCACCCCAGCTAACTGTCACTGTAGTTAACGGCTATCGCAAGTTAACGGCTATCGCACCATCGCTTTATTGACTGGCGAGATCACATCAGATAATCCCGCTTAAACGCCCAGCCCAGACAGGAGTTAATTGGCAGCGTCATGTTTATTCTGAAAAGGCAGGATGTTGAGATTACAAGTGTCCAGCACCCGAAGCGGGATCAGCAAATTCCGATCCTTACTTATCAGGGGCAAACGTTTCGCTTGCTGAATGTCTTCAATGCTAGCCAGGAAGAAGATGCAAAGACATTCTGGCGCGATCTGACAGACAACCAGGGGAAAGCCTGCGTGCTGCTGGAGGAGCCGGAGCGCTACAGCGTCTGGGGCAAAATTCGGATGGAGCAACTGACCGCCGATGCGGATGCTGGTGGTGGAGAAACGACGGCAACACCGATTTACATCAGAGCATGTCTTCTCATGCTACAGGGAGTTTATATCGATATTGAAGATTTGTTGGGTCATCGGCAAGTAGGGCTATTTCAAAAGGACATTGCTGAAGTCTTTAAACAGTGGCGGTTTCCACAGGCAGACTCGCCAGAGGCAATTAAATATTTGCTGACAGTCGATCCCCTTGATGCTGCCCAAATTCCTCCCTGGCAAGAGCACCACCTGAATACGCTGTTACAGGAGCTGCATCGTTTAGGCAAGGCTTATTTTGGGAATACTTCGTTTGCAGACCGCGCGATCGACACCTTGCAAGATCTGTCGAGCAACGATCGCACGGTTTTTCAGGCTTGGCTCAATCAATCGCCGCTAGGCAAGATGTGGCATTAGCTTAAAGAAATGTTCACGCCCTGTCTCATCACCATTACTTTCGACTACGATGCGAGTCTTGCTGTAGACATGCTTGCTAACCGCCTGTTTCACATCCGCTCAACATTCCCTTTTTAAGCTTGGTAGGCAGTTCCTTGGACAAATCATCGAGTTCTCCTAAGTCGTTTCCATCGGTACAGACGATCGTCCTGGCTGAAATTGTCCTGGCAGTCCTGGCGTTGCTGTTCTTTCTCCTCTTCAGCGTGCCTCTACCGGGACAAGATCGCCCACTGTGGTATTCGATCGGCACCACAGCGTTTGAAGAAATCGCTTACTTTGTTGCCGCCTGGTTGTGCTTTAGAAACTGGCGTAGCCCACAAATTGTCAGCGGTCGCAACGTATGGCTATGCATTGGGCTAGGTCTCTTGTTCTACTTCCTGGGCGGGTTACTCTTTTTCTACTGGGAAACGATTTTAGGACAAGAGGCTGATGTCTCTCCCGGAGATTTCTTCTACATCCTCACCTACATTTTTCTCATTGTCGGCATCGTTCTAGCCGTTGCTTCCAGGCGGCTTAATCTAGAACTCTGGCAGTGGGGTGTGGTTACCGTGATTGCAGCGATCAGCATTGTGATTGCGTGGTTTGTCTCGTCGCCCGTATCTGGCAGTATGCCGCAAGCTCTTTTGATGCAGCCTGTAGCGGCACAAACAGCACCTGCCACGAAGCCAACGGCGAAACCAACGGCAAAGCCAGGGGTTCTGAAAGCGAGTCCCAAGTCTGCTCCGGCTGTGAAAGCGAAGCCAGCAGTGCCAGTCGCGTCCCCGTCTGCCCCAGCTGTCATCGCACCTGTACCGACGGCAGGAGAGAAAAAAGCGCCAGCAGAGGCAGTGCCGGGAAATCAAACGGTACCTGTTCCTGCTGCTGAGCAGAAAGCCCCACCGCCAGAGTGGGTGCTTGCATTAGAGGAAACGCTGAAACCGCTGAAACCTTATGTGAATGGCTACTACATTGTCTGTGATGTGTTGCTGCTCATCATTGCAACGACGCTGCTGTTAGCATTCTGGGGAGGGCGATTTGCCCAGTCCTGGCGCATGATCGCTGCCGCTGCGTTTTCGCTTTACATTGCGGATATCTGGTTCAAGTACACGACGACGCACTTAGCTAACTATCAAAGTGGCGGCTTTTTAGAAGTGTTTTGGGTGTTTAGCGGTGTACTGTTTGGCATCGGTGCGGCACTAGAGCACGATTTGTCGAGTCGTGCCCGCAGTCGAACAGGTGGTCGCAGACGTGCCTCGTCCTAACGCTGCGATCGCCGCTTGCAGCCGATCGCCGAAGTCGGCAGAGAAGCCATTTTGGATGCTGTACCATCTTTGGTTTTGATTGCGCGATCGTCTCCAGATTGGCAGTGCTTCAGCATAGAATGAAGCAAATGGCATGTTCTCTCCGCAGCCTAACGCATGACCCCTCGAAAACTGACCGAGTCTGATAAACAAGAAATGCTGCAACTCTATCGGCATCCAGGTGAGACCACGTCAACCCTGGCAAGTCGGTATGGGGTAAGCAACAGTACAATCAGCCGCATTCTCAAAAATAGTTTTTCTGAAGCGGAGTACGATACGCTCATTCAGACAAAACGCGGCAGCCGTGCTTCTAGCGAACCCTCTCTCTTAGATTTAGACTCTGAGGTGATGGATTCTGATGTCGTGGAGTCTGCGGTGATGGACTCTGAAGCCGTTGCCTCTGATCCATTAGTCGTCGCGACCACTGAGCAGCGCGGCTACGAGGAATTGGTCGCTCCAAGTACGGATGCGGTTGCAGACGCGATCGCGCTGCCTTCACACGTATCGCTGCCTAAAATATCCACAGAAGAAACCCTGCCAGAAGAGTCGCTGCCTGCGTCGCAAACGGCAAATGGACGGCGACTGCGGAAGCGCTCCTCGGCTCCGGTCGAACCAGATCCGTCTACTCCTCCTATTGCGCCGCCCACAATCAAAACAAAAACGCCAGAGCGAGTGGATCGTTCAGCGATCGCCGCTCTCGATGATGTGGCTTTAACGCCTGATGACGCAAGCGATCGTTATCCTGAGCCAATCTACGATGAACTTCTGACAGCAGAGGCGGCTGAGGCGATCACAAGCGAAGAATTATTGGATGAAGCCGATCTAGCAGATGAGCTTGACGATGAGCTTGACGATGAGCTTGACGATGAGCTTGATGACGACTTAGAGGACGATGATCTCGACGATCTGGGGAACGGTGCACTGTTCGCTGGCGGTCGGATTGCTGGCAAAGCACTGGTTCAGGTGTTGCCGTTAGCAGAGGCATCTTTACCGCGCACCTGTTATCTGGTCGTCGATCGCTCGGCTGAGTTAATTGCCCGACCCTTAAAAGAATTTGGCGATTTAGGTCAAATTCCAGAAGCCGAAGTGCTATCAAAAACGCTGCCTATCTTTGACAATCATCGTGTCGCCAAACGGTATTCCAACCCTCGTACGCAGCGAGTCATCAAGCTCCCGGATGCCCAGATGCTCCAGAAAACCTCATCCCATCTCCAGGCAAAAGGCATCACGCGCCTGTTAATTGACGGGCAAGTCTACGCCCTGTGACGAGGTTTGCGTCAGTCTCAAGCCTCTTTAGTAGTCTTCGTCATCCTCGCGCTGAAAACTGGAGATTCCCAGCAGGGGTTGAGCGATCGCAGTGCCCAAAAGACCCAGCGCCACGCTGAATGCCAGCACCACACCAACTGGCATCGCGATCGATTGGAAGCCCAAAAGCTGTAGCGTTACAGGGCTGAAGTTTTGGATCGCCAGAATCGCGATCGCGCTGATCCAGGCAGCAAGCATGAGGGATGTCAAAAGGATGGCAAGGGCTTTCATGGGGAAATTGGCGAACGAAAAAGCATCAACTCTATTCTCATACCATTTCACTAAACTGTAGCTACACAGGCAAGCTTCGACTGGCGGTCAGCGGTCAGCAGCAAGAACGAATCTGTAAGGCGATTTTGTAGAATTGGTATGACAGCTTTGCCTCAAACCCAGGCACAGGCAGCGCCGCAAGACAACAAAAAACCCACCAGCAATGCCGATGGGTCTGTTACCTATGAGTGCTTCATAAGAGTTACAACACGGCGAACCTGAGCGAATCCGGAAACTCTGTGGCGATCGCACCGTTGATCTTTCAGCATTGGTTTTTCAGCATGGCTTCCGTGAAGTGGCACGCTGCTTACGCCTTTTCGGGGCGAAAGAGATGAGAATGACTGGGACTATAGAGGCGCGATCGTGTGGGCGATCGTTCACGTCTTTGACCAGAATGGATAAACGCTTCCGGTATCGTTGCAGCAGCTAAAGCAGGACTAACAATGTAAAGCGTTGTCCGCGTCAAGTTTTCTCGCTGGGTCGTTGCTGCCATCTCTGCCAACGACACCACCCAAATGCTTTCATCCTGCCAGCCCAAACGAAAACAAATCGCGGCTGGCGTGTCTACTGGATAATGCTGCATCAGTTTTGCCTGTGCCGACTCCACATGCTTGGCACTCAAGTAAAGGCACAGGCTCGCTTGATGGGCTGCCAGCGTTGCCAACTCTTCTGCTGGCGGCACTTCAGTGCGACCGCTCATGCGAGTCAGGATCAGCGTTTGTACTACCCCTGGCACTGTTAACTCCACCCGTAGTTTCGCTGCTGCTGCCTGAAACGCACTAATCCCCGGTACGACTTCAAACGGGATGCCAGCCTCCAAAAGCGCCTGCATTTGCTCTTGCACCGCTCCATAAAGGCTAGGATCGCCAGAGTGCAAGCGAACTACAGCATCGCCTGCCTGCACTCGTGCCACCATCAGCGGCAGGATTTCTTCCAACGTTTTGTCTGCGGTGCGAATCAGCTCTGCTCCGGGACGTATATCCTGCAAAAGTTGCTCAGGCACCAGCGAATCAGCAAAGAGAATAACATCTGCCAGTGACAGCAGTCGCTGTGCTTTGACAGTCAACAATTCTGGATCGCCTGGTCCAGCGCCCACGATATAGACAGCGGGTAGTAGAGAGGTATCGCTGTGTGGTTTAGAAAGATCAATCACAGAAGAAGAGGATAAAAGGACATAACGTCTGTCGAAACATCTGTGCAGTGTTGCAATTTCTCCGGACGGGTAGCACTAACGCAGAAGAATAGAGTGGTAGATGCACCCTGATTTCGCCCTGGAGCCTAGCTCCGGGGTGTTTTTTTTTGGCGTTTTGCACAGCAAGAGCAGTGCTTACGGTGTTCTGTTGGATGGCTGTGATGTATCCGAGGTCTGATGCTTTTGAGCGGTCGCCACATCTGGTAGGGATCGATGGAAAACATAGAGCCAGGCTAAACCAAACAGACCGATCGCGATTTGAGTCAGACTTACAACCTGGGCAATCCGTAACGGTCCCAACATCAAGCTATCCGTACGCAGCCCTTCAATCCACAGACGACCACAGCTATATGCCACCAGATACACTAAAAAGAGGGTACCGACCTTCAGCCGAGCTTTTGCTTTTAAGCCCCAGAAAAAAAGCGCAATCAGGATACTGAAGACCATCACGTTCCAGAGTGATTCGTACAAAAAGGTGGGATGGAAGTACTCAAACCCTTCGTAGCCAGCCGGACGGCGATTCAACGGGATGTAGAGCTTCCAGGGTAAATCGGTAGGACGACCGAACGCTTCTGAATTAAAAAAATTACCCCAGCGCCCGATCGCCTGTCCCAAAATCAACGATGGCGCAACTAAATCTGCTAGTTGCCAAAAGGAAACGTGGCGAAGGCGAGCAAAGAGCAAGCTGGCTACTAACCCACCCAAGATGGCACCGTGAATCGCAATGCCGCCCTTCCAGATCGCCAAAATTTGGTCGGGATGTTGAGCATACTCTTGCCACTGAAACGCGACATAGTAAAGCCGTGCGCTCGGAATGGCTGCAATGACCAACCAAAGCGCCAGGTCGCTTAAGAGGTCTGGGTTTACGCCTCGACGGTTAGCGAGCCATTGGGCAAGTGTGACCCCAATCAGCACAGCAGACGCGATCAAAAACCCGTACCAGCGAATGGCGAAAGGTCCCCAGTCCAACAGCATCGGTCCGGGGGAGGTAAATTGGATGGCGATCGGGAGGTCAACCGGAGACATGACGCAAAAGTGGAGAAAGGGCATGTTGCGATCGGGTTAGTCGTTGAACAAATTGGCGATAAGGCGCTGTGACTACATACTCAAAATTGTAAGTTGCACTGAGCGTTCTGACCGAGACTTCAGCATTCAGCCACTGTTCAACGTTTGGGGTCAACGTTTGGCGCTGGATTTTACTCCAGTCCAGCCTGCGGTTCATAAATCTCCACTAAGCATTGCCAGCCCGTTTCGCACATTGAACCCGAAGTGGGCACTCTAACCATAGCTGCTTTTGAATCGTCAACGATAGTCACCTATGCCCAACTATTCTCGTTCCACCCTGATCCTGCCAAACGAGCCGCCTGCTTGCAAAACCGACGCAGAAGACGCTCCACCATTCGTTTGGGATACCGTTCAGCGGACGGTGATCAAGGTTGTGGAGCCGCTTTTGTGCCAGCAAGCGATCGCGATACCCGCTCATTCTCAGGCGGCACTGGTAGCGATGCAGCGTTTGGTTGCCATGATCAATACATTGCGATCGTCACCACTAGCTTCTCTAGACCGTGCATCTGAGCGCTTGCTGAGCGAGGCACAGACGCTTGAAGCCTTGCTCCCTTACGTGAGTGAAGAAGCCTATGACGTGCTGGAGGCGTTGCGAGACGAAGAGAGGCATTTGAAGGCAGCTATGGGCGGTCAGCCGTCAGCCGTCACATCCCTCCATCTCCTCACCCCCTCATCCCTTTCATCCCCCCACCCCTTCATCGCGATCGACACCCTCATCCCCTCCCTGCTCTGGGCACTAGCGCGGAGTTCTTACAGCGCGATGCAGCTCATCGAAGGGGTGAGGGCAAAATGCTGGCAGCCAGAGCCAGGCTGGTCTTGCGGCATGTTGCGGTTGGTGGTCATGCTAGAGGCAGAAACGCCGTCGGCACGCTGGTGTTTTGATTTGGCAACGGGATATTCAGCCGAGAAGTTGCTGGCGCTCGATGCGATCGTCCAAACTGACGAGTGCATTCTTCCCCTCCGGCAAACTGCTGCGGCTGGAGATAGAAATGGCTCGATCGATGCCGCCTATCAGGTTGACCATCAGCTTACAGCGATCGTGCAGTCGCTGCAAGCCGAACGATTCAGGCTTAAAACGCTTCTACAAGGAGTAGCGGTAGAGCTGTTACAACCCGGCTCAGGCTGGCAAACAGGCAACCTTCGACTCCGCCTGGGCTTTACATTTAGCACTCAGACGCTAACCGCTAGCAGTCAGGAGGAGGTGCCGATGCACCCTGAATTAATTGAAGCGGAACTGATGGAAGAGGCAATTGGAATCACCCAGGGCAGACCATCGCCAGTTTCGGCGACACCCCTCACACGGACGATCGCTGTGATGGCTAAAACTCACGTGTCTGTAGTTAACCCTGTTAGTCGGGCGCTCAGTCCAACAACGCTTGTGCGTGTGACAGATGCAGACCACCTGGAGCACTACACCCAGCGCCTCACGCAGCAACAGCTCGTACAAAGCCTCGTCCAACTGCAAAGCCAGCAGACCAACGGCGATGATGAGAGTGTACAACTCACACTGATTGTGCAAGCCGCGATCGCTTGTGCGCATCAACTCAGCACTCCTGGCACAGGTCTTTGGCAACCCATGCTGCTGATGGACGAACTCGTACCGCAACTGCTATGGTCGCTCACAAGCAGCACGTACGAAATCATGCAGTTGCTTGGAGGCATCCCCGCACAGGTGCTACAGCCCAACGCCAATTGGCAGCAGGGCACATTGCGACTACTTGCAGCGCTGCACCTCAAAGCAACCGATGTGGACTACACGCTTGATTTATCAACAGGGCGATCGGTGCTCATTAACACTACACAATTGGCATCAGACGCGATCGTTCATACCCGCAACACAGTCTGCTCACAGCCCACGTCGATCGCAACGCTGATAGCGCATTTAGAGCAGCAGCTTGATGATGCCATGTTGTCATACAGCTTGTTACGAGGCGGTGTTGCGATCGCTTGGCTTGAAGATGTTGAGCAAGACTGGCAAACTGGTTCGATGCAGATCAGTCTGAGTCTTGCCTTTGTTGCTGATGCACTCTGATGTATACCTACGCTTTTTTAAAGACTCCCCTCACACCTTTAACCCTGCCACGAGGCATAGATACCCTCGTCCAAATCGCTGATGCAGGACAGCTTTCAGCCGTCGTTGAGCCAGCTTTAGACTTAGATAGTCTGCAAAAGGATGATACCTTGCTGGTGCAAGCGGTCTTAGCTCACGATCGTATTCTCCGTAGCCTGTTCTGCCAAACCACCATGCTGCCCCTACGGTTTGGTACCAGCTTTCGCTCTTTACCAAGCTTACTGGCGCATCTGCACACGCATCAGCAGGCATATCTGAGCAAACTCATCCAACTGGAAGGTAAAGCTGAATTCACGCTCAAGCTTACTCCCGTAGCGTTTCCGGAGTTAGCGATCGCGCCAGAAGTCAAAGGAAAAGCTTACTTTCTTGCCAAAAAGGAGCAGTATCAAACTCAGCTGTCGTATCAAAAACAGCAAGAGGACGCTATGAGGCAAATCGAGCAGACAATCGCTCAAACTTATCCACACTATTACCTCAGCGAGGCAGAAACGGGAGCCAAAACGCTTTACCTACTCGTTGCACGCGATCGCGAAAGCCAGCTTTGCCAACAGGTTCAAACCTTGCAGCAGCAAAACCCTCAGTGGGAGCTAAACCTGGGAGAAGCTTTGCCGCCCTACCACTTTGCGACAGAGCCGACTTTATGACAGAACTTTAAGGAACGCAGTCCGATTTAGAGTACTAGACTAAATATCTGTGGTTTGGCAACCAGTCATCAAACTGATCTAAAAGGCGCTTAAGTAACGCGATGTGCGACTTTTCTAAACTGCCTGCTGAGACCGCCCCCATCCCAGCCTTCTCCCAGCAGGAGGGGGAACCAGAAACGTCTTAGAGTTCTTCTCCCTGGGGAGACGGGGGATGAGGTCAAGTTTAGTTGCCCATCGCGCTAGGTAAGTAAAGGCAAACGGTAAGAGGTTTTGACACATTTGCAAAGCCTGAGTTCAGTGCCCTGATGGTTCCACTGAACCTGGTCAAAAATCTGGTGAAGAATATACATGCCACGCCCACATTCTTGCTGTTCGCACGGAAGCAGCTTTTCATGCTCAGGTTCAGACGCTTGCGATCGGCGAAAGCCATTACCTTGGTCGGAGATGACCCACCAGTGCTGATTTGCAACCACTGAGAAACGAACGAGTACAGTTTTGCTGGGGTCTAAAGCGTTACCGTGCTTGGCGGCATTCACCAGCGCTTCTTGCAAACCTAGTCGGATCTCTGCCTTCCAGCGCTGTGGAATCTCCTCTAGCAAGAGATCCAAGACAGGGATAAGGTAGAGAGTAGAAGCGAAGCTGACCGTGTTCCAGTTACGTTTGACAGGACGGGATGAGACAGCAATCACTCAGAAAACCCCATAGCTTTCAAATGGATGAATGCAACCTATGACATCACGCTGACTAAGGATAGAGTCGCCTTTTTGGGCTTTATCAGAGTCAGCTAAGCATAAGGTTTGCTTAGTAAGCGTATTGAAGGCGAACGTTGATTCTGATCAAGCTGTTAAGGGACGTTTCAAACTGCTCTTTAGACTTAAATTGACGAGGTTAAAAACGTTCAGAAAATTAATTTTTAGCCCGGAATCCCCCTACAGGGTGAACTCCTCTCATCTCATAGTACCAAAACATGTGCAAAAATGCACCCTTTGTCTCAATGTTTGCTCTCTAAAAATGCTTGCTTGCACCTGGCAGCAGTACATCTGCCCTACGATCGGCGAACTGATCCCACGCTTTACCGTGATCAGCGTTCCATTAAGTCTCTGTAGAGATGTAATAGGTTGATCTCTTCATCTCAGACACAAAAGACCTCAATGTTTGTCCTCTTAAGATCGTGGATCAAATATCCTGTCATTCTGTAGGGTGCGTATAGCCGTTCCGGCATTCAAGAAAAGTGTGGCGTTAACGTACTAAACGCTGATCGATTGGTGCGTTACGGTGTTGCCTTGAGCGAAGCCATGCCGTAGCTTGCTTCTCGAAGAGTAGGCTTTACACACCCTACTTTATTAAATCCACGATCCTTAGCTTCTGCATCAGGCATCGAACTGTCCAAGAACTAAAAAAGACGTTCCATGTAACGGAAATCGCGCTCCACTTCCGCCCAGAGAGAGCGATTATGCGGATCGGTACGGAGAGCTTTTTTCAAATAGATTCTAGCCTTGTCGAACTGTCGCTCCTTAATGAGCTGTCGTCCCCAGCGCTGATAGGCGATCGCCTGCCACTGCTTCACCTCTGGATCTTGTGGAATGCGCCGTGCGAGTCCTTCGATCAGGGCGATCGCCCTCGGAAAGCGTTGCTCCTTCAGCATCTGCTGCAACTGCTGGTAGGAGTTTGCCTTTAGCTGTTGCTCCAACGGCGACAGGTTGGTGAATTGAAGCGGGGGCTGTTTGCGCGTAATACGAATGCCAGTGGGCGCTGTCGTAGGCTGTGGTGCTCCGGTCACTTTAGGCGGTTGCTCTGGCTCAGGACTTGCGATGGCAGCCAGAATGAGCTTGTAAGCCTCGGTCAGCTCAATAAACTTTTCTTTTGCGTGCTGATTTCCGGGGTTCACATCTGGATGATAACGCCTTGCCAAGCGTCGATAAGCTGCCTTGATTGCATCAAACGACGCACCAGACTCTAGCCCTAAAATGCGGTAACACTCTGCAAGGTTCATTTAGATGAAAAATGGCAGAATCAAGTTAAGTGGACATCATTAAACGTAGGATGCGTTAGGCAAAGCCGTAACGCATCAAACCCTTGAACAGCATAGGTTACGCTATCGCTAACCCATCCTACAGTAGTTCTATGTTTTATTGGTTCCACCCACTTACTAATAATTCTGCCACTACTGAGAAGGGGTAACGTGAACGAGAACGATCAGTCATTGAATCGGTACGAATTTGAGAAACCTATCTGTTAGCAATCGTTTGTGGTAATACCAACTCAATGACTGCCTTCTGCGAATAGATTCGGTTGCACCTACAGCCCGTGATACTGCTTCTGGGAGTCTAGGAGGCAGATTCAATTACACGATCGATCAAGCCATATTCCTTCGCTTCTTCAGCCGACATGAAGTAATCGCGATCCATGTCCTTCTCAATTTTCGTCAGTTGCTGACCTGTGCGATCGGCGTAGATTTGGTTGAGTTGCCGTCGGATGCGGATAATTTCCCGCGCTTCGATTTCAATATCAGTCGCCTGCCCACGAGTACCACCAGAGGGTTGGTGAATCATGATCCGCGAGTGAGGTAGCGCTAGCCGTTTGCCCTTTGCACCTGCTGCCAGCAGGAAGGAACCCATTGAGGCAGCGAGACCAACGCAGATCGTGACCACATCGGACTTAATGTGCTGCATGGTGTCGTAAATCGCCATGCCTGCGGTTACAGAACCACCCGGCGAATTAATGTATAGCACGATGTCTTTACCTGGATCTTCAGAATCCAGGTAGAGCATCACAGCTACGATTTGATTGGCGATTTCGTCGTCAACATCTTTGCCCAGAAAGATAATGCGTTCCCGGTAAAGACGGTTGTAGATATCGATCCACTGAGTATAGGGTTCTCCCGGCATACGGTAGGGAACCTTGGGAACACCAATTGGCATAAGAAGCTCCGTTGTTAGATGAGTTTTGAGTAGCACTTTGTGCCGCTGCGCAAGAGAGTTTTGAGTTCGGTAACTCATCACTCGAAACTTTAAAGAATGCCAGCGGGGAGTGGAACGGGGATGTCCTTTTCGCTTTCGAGGACGCGATCGATTAAACCGTATTCTTTTGCCTGCTCAGGGGACAAATAGAGCAGCCGATCCATATCTTTGGCAATTTTTTCGATCGACTGTCCCGTATTCTGGGACAGAATTTCGACCATCGTCGCTTTGTTTGCTAATACTTCTTTGGCGCGAATTTGAATGTCCGTCGCCTGACCGCGTGCGTAGCTTTTGCTCTGGTGGAGGACGATCGTGGCGTTGGGCAAACTCACACGGAAGCCTTTTGTACCCGCAGAGAGTAGCATCGCTGCCATGCCCATTGCCGAACCGATACAAATGGTTTGTACGGGAGGCTTGATGTAGCGCATGGTGTCGCAGATGGCAAACGCCTCGGTTTCAAACCCAATGGGTTCACCATCATAACGAGAGGTGCCTGTGGAGTTGATATAGATTTTGATTGGCTTCTCTGGGTCTTCGTACTGAAGATAGAGCAGTTCTGCCACAATCAGCTCTGTCACAGCGGGCACCAAAGGCATTCCCAGGTAAACAATCCGCTCTTTCAGCAGCAGAGAGGGCAAGTCGGGGGGCGGTGTGCGATAGAAGGAATCACCACCATAGGGGGACTGAGCGGCTTGAATGGATGAAGTCATAGCAGGGTGCCTGGAACGTATTGCCTGAACGTGTGTCATCTGACATCTGTCACTTGAAGTGGCGCTGTCTTTACATACTAACGTGACAGTTGGCACTGTGGAGAGAGGAGTGAGGGGTGAGGAGTGAGGAGCAAGGGGAGCAAAGGAGGCAAGGGGAGCAAAGGAGGCAAGGGGAGCAAAGGAGGCAAGGGGAGCAAAGGAGGTAAGGCAGTAGGGGAGAAAGCCTGAGATTGAAGCTGAAACAGTTTCGGGTCATTGGTTACTAGCTGTAAAGCCCTATGGTCATACCGGAAGAGTTGGTGGTGGATCAGCGACTCCTGATTACTGACCCCGTCCCCCAGCACCCTTACTTCCTCTGCTTCCTCTGCTTCCTCTGCTTCCTCTGCTTCCTCTGCTTCCTCTGCTTCCTCTGCTTCCTCTGCTTCCTCTGCTTCCTCTGCTTCCTCTGCCTAATCTCTTTGCACTTTCGCCTATTCTAGGTATTAGTAGGAGATCGCTGTTTGCCCCTTGCTTTACCAGGAGCTTCCCATGAAAGTTGGTTTGCAGTCTGTTCTGAACGATGCCAATGTTGATGCTGCTCAAGCGTCTAGTCAGCGTCAGCTTTCAATTTCGATCGCCGCGATCGCTGAAGCAATGGGTCGCAACATCCCCTTAAATTTATGTTTGATTTTAGACCATAGCGGCTCAATGGGCGGACGGTCGCTGGATACGGTCAAACAGGCGGCGCAGCGGCTGGTCGATCGACTGTCACCGGGCGATCGACTAACGATCGTGGCGTTTGATCACAAGGCAAAGGTATTGGTGCCCAATCAGGTGATTGACAACCCTGCCAGCGTGAAACTGCAAATCAACCAACTAAAAGCAGCGGGTGGCACGGCGATCGACGAAGGCTTGCGACTGGGCATTGAAGAACTGGCGAAAGGCAAGAAAGAGACCGTCTCTCAGGCGTTCTTGCTAACAGATGGGGAGAACGAGCATGGAGACAACGATCGCTGCTTGAAACTGGCGAAACTGGCAACAGACTACGGGTTGACGCTGAACGCGCTGGGATTTAGCGATAGCTGGAACCAGGATGTGCTGGAAAAAATTGCGGATGCAGGGGGTGGTACGCTGTCGTACATTCAATACCCAGAGCAGGCGGTTGCTGAGTTCGATCGCCTCTTCAGCCGGATGCAGTCTGTTGGATTGACCAATGCCCACCTGTTACTCACCTTAGCGCCCAATGTGCGGTTGGCAGAGATGAAGCCGATCGCTCAGGTTGCGCCCGACACCATTGAACTAACGGTGCAACAAGAAGCGGGCAAATACGTTGTGCGCCTGGGCGATCTCATGATAGATGCGCCCAGAGTCGTGCTGGCGAATCTGTACATTGCCCAACTGCTGGCGGGCGAACAGCCTATTGCTCAGGTACAGGTGCGCTACGACGATCCGGCGTATGGCAAAGAAGGACTGCCGTCTGAAACACTTGCTGTCACCGCCCATGTGTTGACACCGTACCAACCAGCTCTCAATGCTGATGTGCAGCAACACATTCTAGCGCTAGCGAAGTATCGGCAAACGCAAATTGCGGAAAGCAAGTTACAGCAAGGCGATCGCACGGGCGCTGCCACAATGCTACAAACGGCGGCTAAGACGGCTCTTCAAATGGGCGATCAGGGTGCTGCTACGGTGCTACAGGCAAATGCTACAAAGCTTCAGGCGGGTGAAGAACTTTCGGAGGGCGATCGCAAGAAAACGCGCATTGTGTCTAAAACGACGTTGCAGTAGGCGATTGGATAAAACGGGTGTAGGGTGTGGGGTATAGGGTGTAGTGAAGGCAAATGAACCCGCGTGTAGTACGAGTTTGCTAGGGATATCGTAAGTTATGGTTCAGCTTATTCAGGCAAGCAATCTGAATTTGGGTGACGTTAAAGAGCGCTTTCATCTGCAAGAGATGCGGGACAGTCAGTTTTTCTCCGAGTGGCAAGGTGATTTGCCAGAGCTTTCTGATGCTGAGAAGCAGTGGCTTGACCAAATCAAAGATAACTTTCTGAGCTTCGCCGACTATCCACTGCACGAAGAAATCATCAAACTCAGCGTTTTAGCTCCGCTCCTATTTTTAGCGGGTTTAATGCAATTGCCGTTCAACCCAGAAGCCGAAAAGCCAGTTGAAATTGCCCTTGAAACTGAGGATGAAATCATTCGTGGCAGAATTGATGTCTTAATTTTGCATCAGCGTTTGTGGGCGATCGTGATTGAAGCAAAGCGCAATCAGTTAAACGTGAGGGAAGCATTACCCCAAGCGCTCTTTTACATGCTGTCCAGTCCTGCTAACGAAAAACCAATCTTTGGCTTAATGCTAAACGGTACCGAAGTTCAATTCGTCAAACTCGTTAAACACGCCGCTCCTCACTACGGCTTGTCTCGACTGTTTTCATTAGCAAATCCAGGCAATGATTTATATGTCGTGCTTGGCATCTTGAAGCAGTTGCGGGCAATCGTTCTTCAGTAATTTGATGAAGCACACAAACTTTACAAAAGCCTTTCGGGAAGGATACTCCTTTAAGCCACAAATCCTTGATGCAGGAAGCGATAGCATAACGTTTTCAGTTCACAATATTGGAAATCTGGTTCTTACATCAGGAAAGTTGATTGCTTGCGATCCACTGCTTATTTCTCCCTCATCCGAAGGGAATGAGCCTTTTTTTACTGTATGTTTACTACCTAACAGCTATCCGATTCTCCTAAGCGTTGCAACCTATAATCCGCTAAGTAAATTGCCTGCTTGCGCTATGTTGCAGGTTAGCAGTCAAGTACCTGTCAAGTGGGAGGTGGCGCTTCGTTTGGGGGACGATTTAGAGAAGGGAATATATGCTTACGGCGTTGATTCTGGAACTGGCTGTTTTATGGACGCAGATACACTTCAAGCTCTAATAGCACTTGTCAATCCAGAAAATATAAAGAATGAAGCTAGACAATCTTTAGCAACAATTCTTGAGGTAGAAGAGCGATTTGAGCAAGAGTTTGGTAACAGACTTGTGCAAGAACAAGATAAGAACTACGCTAATACAGGTTTTGATTGGACAAACCTACTTGTGAGCAGTTCAACTGGAGCAAACGTCATAACATTTCGCTCAGGTTTGGGTGATGGTGTTTATGCTTCCTACTGGGGCTACGATGAAGCAGATAAAGTTGTCTGCCTTGTTACTGACTTTATGCTCTTCGATGAAGATAGTCAGATTGTAAGTGAATTGCCTGCTTAGTCCTTTTTCGTTGCTTTCCAGGTGCCGCCGTAGACGTAATTGGGATTGTTCTGACTGGTTTTTGTCCAGCATTTTGGACACACAAAAGCCCACACTCCTGATGCATCGTGTTGAATGCGGTAAAGCATGGGAGCAGTTTGAGTGCAGAGAGTGCAGGGCTTTTGGCGCGATCGCAACATCAGCCAACCATCAAGACGCAATCATAGACGCTCTTGGTCGAGCAAAAATCATGCGTCCCGCCGAGGTTTGCAGTGCACTGGTAACAATCACCTGCAATTCGCCACCAACGTAGCTGCGACCTTCTTCCACCACAACCATCGTACCGTCGTCTAAGTAGCCCACGCCTTGAGTTGGTTCCTTTCCTTCCTTAAGGATCTTCAGGTCAAGGCTGTCTCCAGGAAGATAAGACGGACGCATCGCATGGGTCAGATCATTCACATTCAGCACGGGCACACGCTGAACAGTGGCAACTTTGTTCAAGTTGTAGTCATTCGTCAACAAGGTACCGTTGATTTCTTGTACCAGGCGTACTAGCTTGGCATCGACAGTCGGTATGTCGTCATAGTCGGCAGAATGGATGATGATGCGATCGGGATAGGCTTCCTTCATACGGTTGAGGATATCCAAACCACGTCGTCCTCGGACTCGCTTGATGTCACTTGAGGCATCCGCCACCTGCTGCAATTCCGCCAGCACAAATTGAGGGACTAAAAGCTGCCCTTCAAGGAAGCCCGTGTTCAGCAATGCTTCAATCCGTCCATCAATAATGCAGCTGGTGTCTAGCACCTTGGTAGAGGCTGGCTTCAGCGTACCTTCTGCCAATAGCGTCGTCTCAACCGTGTTGGGGTTAATCAACCGCAGCAACGTACGCCCATGCGTATCCGCCAGTGTAATACCAGAGAAGGAAAAGAGAATGCTACCCAACACGGCTGCCAGAGGTTTGAGAAAGGAGAATTCAGGAGGAATGGGCAATAGAAAAATCGGCGCTAACATCAGGTTAGCCACAAGCAACCCAAGCACTAAACCAACGGCGCGGCTCAAAAGCACGTCGGCTGGCAAAGCACGGAACCGCTTCTCAAACCGACGATAGGCTGTTTGCACAGTCAAGCCAACGGCGAGACCAATTAAGGCACCAAAGCCAGCCGTGACCCACTGCAACCCATTTTCGTTGCTGACTTGCTGTAAGACGCTGATTGGCAGCTCTTGTATGCTGTTAAAACCGATCCCCGCCCCTGCTAGGATAAATGAAAGAATAATAATGGCATCAAGCATAAGCTTAGTTTGGTTGAGGGACTGATTCCAAACGTCTGCGTAGTGAGGAATCTACCGATCGGGTTTTGAGCCAGTTGAAAGCCTATGAGTCAAAGGCAGCGTAGAGAAGCGATGCAGCGATTCAGCTGGCGTAGCAGATAAGCGGCATAGTTTCATTATACTCTTCGCACCTGCAATGCTTTTGCTCAAGACAGATTCTAGGGAAATTAATCTGATCGAGTTGACAGGGTCTGCTTATGTCCATATTCCCTTCTGTCGGCGGCGCTGCTTTTACTGTGATTTTGCGGTGTCTGTTGTGGGCGATCGCCCACCCATCGCTCGAGCAGATGGCTTACCCGCTGAGCCGCTGAATGGCAGTAACTCTGGCACGATCGCTCATTACGTCGATGTGCTTTGCCAGGAGATTCGCTGCACTACGACAGCAGGAAGGACCCTCGACACTGTTTTCTTTGGAGGCGGTACACCGTCCCTGCTCTCCGTTGAGCAACTTAGCCGCATTCTCAGCACGCTGGAGCAGCAGTTCGGCATTGCTGCTGGTGCTGAAATCTCGATGGAGATCGATCCTGGTACGTTTGATCGGTTGCAACTTCAAGGCTATCGAGCAGCAGGCGTGAATCGAGTCAGCATTGGTGTACAAGCGTTTCAGACGGAACTGTTGCAAGCCTGTGGGCGATCGCACACCGTTGACGATGTTTACACAGCCGTTGCTTTAGTCCAGCAAGCCGAATTTGAGCATTTCAGTCTGGATTTAATCTCTGGGCTACCGCATCAAACGCCAGCACATTGGCAAGAATCGCTAGATGCCGCGATCGCGCTGGCTCCGACACATCTCTCGTGTTATGACCTGACGATCGAACCCGTAACTGCCTTTGGTCGGCAATACAAACCGGGAATGCAGCCGTTGCCGTCCGATGAAGCCACTGCCGCCATGTATCGCACCGCGCAACAGCGTCTTACGGCAGCAGGCTATCACCATTACGAGATCTCTAATTACGCCAAACCGGGCTACCAGTGCCGTCATAACCGCGTTTATTGGGAGAATCGATCGTTTTATGGCTTTGGCATGGGCGCAACGAGTTATTTAGAGGGAAAGCGTCTGTCTCGTCCTCGTAAGACGCGAGAGTATTACGAGTGGGTGGAGGAAAGGATAGTGGAGGAAAGGCTAAAGGCTAAAGGATTAAGGCTAAAAGATGGACAAGCGAAGTCTTTAAACGTGAGCTTTGATGCTTCAGATTTGCTTTTAGATACTTTAATGCTGGGTTTACGGTTAGCAGAGGGATTGAGTCTAGCGGCATTGACAAAGCAGTTTGGTAGAGAAACGTTGGAGCGGGTTTGGCAATGTTTACAACCGTTTCATGCTAGAGGTTGGGTTGTGATTGCGACTGATCAGAATGGAGCGGGTGAGCGATCGCCAGAAACCCCACCAAACGCTGGACGGCTGCAATTGACTGATCCCGAAGGCTTCCTCTTCTCAAACGTGATTCTCGTTTCACTATTTGAGACATTTGATTGAGGTTCTTACTGGTAGAGAATTTGCGATGTGCTACAAATGATCCACGATTTTACTGATGTCCCACAGCAAGACTCCTCCCGATCCATCACAGGTGATAATTTCTTTTCCAGTTGGATCAAAAGCAAGACCTGAGATGGACTGCCAGTCGTCAGATTGAGCAAGTAATCGACCTGTCTCCACATCCCAAATTTTGAGGACTTCAAAGCCACTACCACCTGTGGCTAGATCGATACGATCAGAGCTGTGTGCCACTGCTAGTATTCGGCTATCCGGAGAAAATGCTATCCTAAACGGCTCCCTACTGTTTTTAATAGTGCTGATTACATTGCCTGTTTCTAGACTCCAAAAGCTAATTGTGCCAGTGTCATCCCTTCGTGCCATCAGCTTTTCATTGGATGAAAAAGCAACTGCTGGAACTTTGTTTTTTGAAGTTGCTATCTTCCGAATTAATTTATTCGTTACTAAACTCCACTCGTAAACTGTACCGAATTCATCCGCTGCGTACAAGAGATTACCGTTTTTAGCAAAGCTCATTTCAAAAAGTGGATAAGCTGCATTAAACGTTTGCCGTAATTGACCTGTTTTTCCATCCCATATCTTAATTGTCTTATCATCGCTACTACTGGCTAGACTTTCCCCATCTAAGGAAAAAATAATGCGATTAATTAGTTGATTTTGTCTGTTTAAGATCATCTTCGCTTGACCACTGGAGGTATTCCATAAAACCACCTGATTGGTTCGATTTGCGGCTGCAAGAGCTGTACTATCGGGTGAGAAAGTAGCAAATGGATAAGTACCTTGCTTCCCTTCAAAAGTCTTTAGTTTTTTCCCAGTCTGTCGATCGAGTAGTTGCGGTGAATTAGTAAAATCAGTTGCCGCAATAAAAAATCCATTAGGAGATACAGCAATGCCTGTAGCTTGAATACCTTGACTGATTAGACTTATGGGTAATTCGGCTGGTTGAATTTTTACTGTTAAGCTATTTAATTTTGAGAGATAGCCGCATCCCAAAACAGCGGTAATTGAAAGCAACGTGCCCACTGCAACCAACCTGATTTTTTTCTTTGTCATACGAAGAATCTTTGCTTTGCAGGTATTTGTAGGCTAGGGCTATCTGATGAATTTCCAGCTCTTAGCTTTTGAATCCCCAACGCTGAGCGATCGCGACACTCAGAATACTGTCCCACTAATTACCACCAGCGCCACAATGAGGCTGAGGAATAGCGATTGAATTCATCGGCGTTGACGGCATCAAACTCTTTACTGCTCCTGCTCAAGCGCAGGCTGCATCAAAGTTCGCCGTTAATCTTCCGCCGCAGGATTTTCCTCATCTGTGCCTGTCCTTCCTCAGTATCAGGAAAGTTATATCGCACAGCGTTAGGATTACGGCGACTCATTAGAGAACGAACTGCTTCCAGATCCTCCCGGTTCTCCAGGACGTAAGCCCGTAAGTCGGCTGTACTCATGCTTTCAAAGTCAGGTGTCATTAGAAAGCTCCCAGCTTATTTGACTGTTAGAGCATATACCTGCCCTTATTGTGACATAGCACTTAAGTGGGCAGAGAGTGAAGGTGTAAAATGAATGTAGATGTGGTGATTGCAAGGAGCAAGAATTCTGCCGACCGCAGAGCAAGGGCTAACCTGTATCAGGCTATGCCAAGCGTTAACTAACTTTTATCGTCCGGTTGAAATCTTGCGACTTGATGAGCGCGATGGCTCTATCTTTATCTTTGCTGGAGAAGAGTTGCAGATCCAGGTTAGTCGTGATGGTTTGTGGAGATTTCTGACATGACAGATTTTAACCAGATGAGCAAAGCCGAGCTTCGAGCCTATGTGTTAGCGCATCGAGATGATAGTACGGCATTTTCGATACTGGTCGATCGCCTGAAAGCCGATTCAAGCCATCAAGTATGGCATCCCTGCCCTAACACACCGGATGACTGGGCAAAGGTTTCTGCTTTGATCGAGGCTCAATTGAATGAGCAAATAGATTCGTAAACTGAATAAAAAAGCAGGGTCAGCATTGCTAACCCTGTGATTGATTGATTATCTAAACTTGATTAGACCGTTGTTTCTTCTCGTACCAGTTTGTCCCAGCCGAGATCTTTGAGGCTGTTGTTGCGGCGCATGGGGCGTGTCACCAGTTCCAAAATGTCACGGGCGTTGGTGAAGCCGTGAATTTGGGCGAAGGTGAATTCAACTGACCATTTGGTGTTGATGCCACGGGCTTCTAAAGGATTGGCGTGTGCCATGCCTGTAATGACCAGATCGGGCTTCAGGTCGTTGATGCGCTGAAGCTGGTTGTAGTTGTCGGGCTTTTCCACAATGGTGGGAGTGGGCACGCCCATTTCGCGGCAGGTTTGCTCCAGTAACGCCAGTTCTGCTGCCTGGTAGCGCTTGTCCATGTAGGGAATGCCAATTTCCTGGCAGGTCATGCCGCAGCGGACGAGGAAGCGTGCCAGAGAGATTTCCAGCAGGTTGTCGCCCATGAAGAAGACGGATTTGCCACGAATGAGTTGGAGGTAGTCTTCCATGCCTGCCCAGATTTGCGCTTCGCGATCGTCCAAGCCTTGCGGTTCAATGCCAAACACGGAGCAGATTTTTTCAATCCAGGCGCGGGTGCCATCGGGTCCGATCGGGAACGGTGCGCCAATGAGCTTACATTTGCGACGACGCATGAAGGTGGTAGCGGTACGCGAGAGGAAGGGGTTCACCCCCGCGACGTAATAGCCTTCTTCAATCACGGGCAATTCGGTGTAGCGCTTGGCGGGAAGCCAACCAGAGACTTTAATGCCCTGCTTTTTCAATTCCAGAGTGATCTGAGTGACAACCGGATCGGGCAGAGAGCCAAACAGCACCAGCGGTGGGTGATCCACATATTCCGATTCGGAGGTGGCAATCTCTTCTTTCTTGCGACCAAAGTTCAATAGCTTGGTGATGGCGTTGCGCTCTTCTTTGTCACCTTCGGCTGCAAGTGGTTTATCGGGACAGCGGTTGACCATTGCAGCGAGGACGGTATCTTCGCCCTGGGTGAAGGCATAATCCAAGCCGTTGGCACGGGCAACGACGATCGGAATCCCAATTTCGGCTTCCAAGCGGGGAGCAAGCCCTTCCAGATCCATTTTGATGATTTCGGTGGTGCAGGTGCCAATCCACACAATCACGCTGGGATTGCGATCGCGCTTAATTTGCACACACAGCCGCTTCAATTCTTCGTAGTCATTTAACTGCGCGGAGATATCACCTTCTTCCAGTTCTGCCATCGCATAGCGTGGCTCAGCGAAGATCATCACGCCCATAGCGTTTTGCAGAAAATAGCCGCAGGTCTTGGTGCCAATGACTAGAAAGAAGCTGTCTTCAATCTTTTGGTACAGCCATGCGACGCAGCTAATGGGGCAGAAGGTGTGGTAGTTGCCTGTTTCGCATTCAAAGTTCAGGGCTTGCGGTTCAGTTTCGGCAAGAGTCATGGTCGATGTTCTCTCTGGGGAAAGGTTTGAGTTTTGGAGGGAAGGACAAGGAAAGGATAAAGGATGAAGGATAAAGTATAAAAATTTAGCCTTTAGCCTTTAGACTTCTAGTCGCGTCGATCGCGGGAGCCTCGGCAGTCTTCGTCAATTTCAGCAGGTGCTTTCAGAGGGATTTTGCTTGCCTGGATGTTGATCGCATTCAACGCGGCTGGCAGTAGCTTGCGGGAACCATTTTTTGGATCGCTGGTGGTATCGTTCTGAGTCGCCAGCTTGTCTAACTGGTCTTCGGGGTTAAAGTTAAGCCCCAGTGCCATCACGATGCGATCGGGGTTGCTGCTGAGATCAACTACTAGCGGCAATAGTTGGGCAAGTCTTGGCTCCAAAACTGATAGGGTTGCCAGAATGAAGCCAGACGAGGGACGACGTTGCCCATCGCAGTTGACCCACACCCCTAAACGCGACAGCCATTGACGATTTTCGGCGTAGTAGGTCAACCATTTCTCTCGCACCGATTGGCGAATTTGCTCGGTATTCACAGGATTAGTTTTGAGTTTTGAGTTTTGAGCTTGTTACTAACTCATAACCCAAAACTGTTAACTCCTCACTGTCTTTTAAACCATCATCAGGTCTAATTCTTCCGATTCTGACCGTGCGGGTGGTTTGGCAGGGTTGAGGTAGAAGTCAGAGAGAAGCGAGAAGAGTTCGCGATCGGGCGTATCGTTGGGCACCACACCTTCGGGACGCGCCAGGATTTGGTCCGCGATGTTGAGGTAGTAGTCGCAGACGTAGTTAAGCGACGGATCGGTTTCTGCCATTTCAAACAGCGTTTTGCCTTTCACCCGAGAGACGCGAATATCTTCAATCAGCGGCAAAATTTCCAGCACGGGCATGGGCACCGTTTCAATGTACTTGTCGATCAGGTCACGCTTGGAGGTGCGGTTGCCAATCAATCCACCGAGGCGCAGAGGATGGGTACGTGCTTTCTCACGGACGGAAGCCGCAATCCGGTTGGCAGCAAACAGAGCATCAAAGCCGTTATCGGTGACAATCATGCAGTAGTCAGCATAGTTGAGGGGAGCGGCAAAGCCACCGCATACTACGTCTCCTAGCACATCAAACAGAATGATATCGTATTCATCGAAGGCGTTGAGTTCTTTCAGCAGCTTGACGGTTTCGCCCACGACGTAACCACCGCAGCCTGCACCCGCTGGCGGTCCACCTGCCTCGACGCAATCCACACCGCCATAGCCTTTGTAGATCACATCTTCAGACCACACATCTTCGTAGTGGTAGTCTTTTTCTTGCAGGGTGTCGATGATGGTGGGGATGAGAAAGCCCGTTAGCGTAAAGGTGCTGTCGTGTTTGGGGTCGCAACCAATTTGCAGGACTTTTTTGCCACGACGCGCCAGTGCGACTGAGATGTTGCAGCTTGTCGTAGATTTGCCAATGCCGCCTTTGCCGTAAACTGCGAGTTTCACTCTTGTTAGTCTCCTAATCGTGTCGTGGTCGATCGCTGCTCAGAAACCGGGTTTCTTCAGCAACGTTGTTTTTCATCAAGCACCAGCAGCAGAAACCCGGTTTCTTGATTCTCGGTTGCTGTCATTATTGGGCAACGCGATCGCAAAGAAAAGAGCTACCCATAATGAACAGGGCGATAAAACAGAGCCTTAGTTTCCCTGAAATCAAATGTTTGCTAAACGCCATCATAAACGCCTATCAGCCTCAGAAATCGAAGCTTAACCAGTTTTAATCTTTCCTTTTTATAAAAAGCGGAACAATAGACAATAAAGAAAACGCCGCTGAAATGTTTGCTCTGGTGGAATTTTGCCGCGATCGCCCCTCCACCACAAGCCGCTTCACCGCTTCTATAGCCGCCTCAGAAGGGCATAGCAGAGCCGTAAGTCTTACTGAGAGGCGATCGGAACTCTGAAATCCAGGCAATCATCCATATACTGCAGCGGATTCTCTGCTATTCGATCGCCGCAAACCGCTGTTTTATTAAAAATAGTGACAACTTGCCAACCTGTATCCTTTTCGTAACAGTTGCGCGGCAAGTCTTAGATCCCCGACTTCTGATGGAATCTAGGCGCGATCGACATACCCTCGCCATAGAAGTCGGGGATCTGGTGCGTAAGGTTTAGATCCCCGACTTCTGATGGAAGCTGGGCACAATCAGCATACCCTTGTCATAGAAGTCGGGGATCTGTTGCGTACAGATACGTTACTGCTTCACATACCCACGCAGAAGTTTAGAGGGATATTTGGGCTGGTCATACAGTAGTGTTTTTCCATCGGCTGAAACAACAAAAGTGAACTGACGAACTTTAGTTGCGCTGCCTGTACCTTCGGTAGACTTGGCTGGATCAGCAGTGAAGATGAGTTTGTTACCGTTGATTTTGACCTTGCCACCGTAGCCCTCAAGTGTGAATTGAGACTCAAACGTGCCATCAGCATTAATTGTGATTTGCGCTTGGTCAAATTTCTGACGAATATCGCTCTCAACCCAACTCAAAACCTCTTTCAAAGTCGCCTCATCCGAGCTTGAGTTTTGCCTTCTCGTCTCTCTCAACAACTTTGCCAGTTCTTGCTCATCAACTACACCTTTATACGTTCCTGCCAGTGACTCGATTGTGAGTGTTACAGGGACAGGTGAGGCGATCGCGGGTTGAGGAGAAGCAGGACGATCGCCAACGACGATCGCAGCCAATCCCGTTAAGACCAGAACTGGTAGAAGCAGTAGGACAGGTGAGATTCGCATAATGACTGTGCAGAGAGCTTTTTGCTTATAAAGATAGTGACGACTTGCCAACCTGTATCCTTTTCGTAAAAGTTGCGTTACTGCTTCACGTAAGTAGGAGTAGGTTTTGAGGGATTTGCAGGATCATCACGCAATAATGTTTTCCTATCGGCTGAGGCATTTAGAGTGAACGTGCAGCACTCGGCACAGTTGGGAGCTGTGGTTGAGCCATGTGCACCATTGATAGGTTCGATTAGGTCGTTAGTAAAAGTAAGCTTATTACCATTAATTTTGACTTTGCCACGCTGTTTATTAGTGGCGAACGAAGATTCAAACGTGCCATCAGCATTGATTGTTAGTTTCATCTGATCAGCCATTTGACGGCTCATCGTCTCAAGCAATTCGGGTGGCACATTCATGCCCAGTTTTTTAATTTCTCTCTGTTGGGCAGCTAAGTCTTGCTTATCAGTGACACCTTTATATATCCCTGCCAGTGACTCGATCGTGAGTGGTGCGGGAACAGGCGAGACGATCGCGGGTTGTGGAGAAGCGGGGCGATCGTCGTTGGCGATCGCAGAGGGTACCGTTTGCGTACACGCTCCCGATAGCGCCAAGACTGGTAGAAGCAGTAGGACAGGTGAGATTCGCATAATGACTGTGCAGAGAGCTTTTTGATCAAAATAGTGACAACTTGCCAACCTGTATCCTTTTCGTAACAGTTGTGCGGCAAGGTTTAGATCTCGACTTCTGGTGCAAGCTCGGCGCGATCGGCAAGTCTTAGATCCCCGACTTCTGATGAAAACTCAAAGCGATCGGCATCCCCTTGCCATAGAAGTCGGGGATCTGTTGCATACAGATTCGTTACTGCTTCACATAACCACGCAGAATTTTGCAAGAATTTTGGGTAGCATCCACCAATAGCATTTTCCTATCGGCTGAGACATTAAGTATGAACGTACAGCACTTACTACATCTAGAAATGTTGGTTGAACCGTTTGTACCATCAACCAGTTTGGCTGAATCGGCAGTGAGAATAAGCTTGTTGCCATCGAGTCTAGCTTTGCCACGTTGGTTGCCATCTCTACAAGTTTCAAACGTGCCACCAGCTCTGATTCTGCCACGCTGATTCTCATAATTACGAGTTTCAAACGTGCCAGAGGCATTGATTGTTATTGTCAACTGGTCAGAAGCTTTACGGAGCTCGGACTCAATCGTTTCCAAACGCATATTTCTATTGCTTAGCTTTTGCACTATGCTTCTTGAGAACTTTTTCAGTTCTTGCTCATCAATAATAGCTTTGTACCTTCCTGCCAGTGATTTGATCGTGAGTGGTGCAGCAACAGGTGAGGCGATCGCGGGTTGAGGCGAAGCAGGACGATCGTCGTTGGCGATCGCAGACGGCACGGTTGATGTACACGCTCCTGATAGCACCAAAACTGGGAGTAAAAGTAGAGCAGGTGAAATTTGCATGATGAGGATTGAAGCGGGTTGAGGTGCGATCGCAGATCACTATGCGGAGTCTAGCAAACGCAACGGTCGGACTTCATCAGCGTTTTTACTTGGTCAATGATTGAAGTAAACCGACCAAAACTGGGCAAATTGAGCAAATAATGTGGCGGCGATCGTTCAATCAGTTAAAATTTTTGCTTCCACCCAGCGCAGCAGGCAGTATAACGGCAGTAGAGATGAGACGTTATGCAAACCTAGCGCCTAAAATTATTTCGCTATTCAATCCATCCTCTTAATGTGTCAAGGAGACAGTCGTGGTTCAAGATTTCACTGCATTCAGAAAAATTTCCTTTCAGACCGTCGATGTCGAAGTCGCTTTGGCAGAAATTGAGTATCAATACCTCAAGTTTGTCTGCGAAGCCACGTTACGTAATTCTGATGAAGTCTTGCGAGAGCAAATTCGCCAGTTGCAGATTGCAGGCTTGCCCTCCTTTGACGAGTGGCGCAAACAGGAAATAGAGGCTGTAAGAGGCATCCTATCGCCCTCCATTGAAGCTACGACGATTCCGACTACAGCGATCGAGAGCAGTGACAGTGCGGTTGAAACACTGGTTGAGCCACCAGGTGAAAAGACGAGCGAACGAGCGCCATCAGAACCATCCACAAGCAAAGCCAAACAAACGAAAGCCAAGCCGCCAGAAAAGCCATCAGAAACAACGCCAAGCAAGGCAGTGGAAACACTTGTGCAAAGCCTGTCTGAGCCAGCAATGGCAAAACTCACGTCACGAGAAGTGATTGAGCAGCAGCATGAGCAACTCACTGTGCTACTCAAAGAAGGCAAAACAATGGATGATCTCGCTGCCCTGTTGACCAGCAACGGTGCCAAGATCAGCGCCTCTACGCTTCGAAACTATCTGTCGGCTGCCAGACGCAAAGCAAAAACAGGCAACGCGACAGCAAAAAAAAAAGCTAGTCCAGTAGCCACTCTACCTGCTGTTGCAGATCAAGCGACAGAGACCACAAACAACGGGACTGTAGAGCCTTCTATTGCCGCAGAGCCATCGATCGCAGAAGCCCCTACAGAGCCATCGATCGTGCCGCCGAAGCCAACCAGAGGTCGCCCTAAAGCCGCTGTCAAGTCAACTCTCGATCGAGAAACCAGCGTGGCATCAACGCGTCCCCGCCAGCAGCCATCGCCTCTAGATGTATCCCCTGTGCCAAGACGACGTAAAGGTAGAATCTAGCTCGTTCGTCGCAGCCAGCCATAGACCGTTTCAACGGACAATTGCAAGGCGATTTCATCTAGTGTGGGCAGTTGATCTGCCCCAAAGAGTAGATCCGGCAGGCGATCGGGCTGATAGACCAATATCGATCGCTCATTGGGATCAAGCAGCCATCCTAACCGACTCCCATGCCGTAAACAGTGCAGAATGTTGCCCGTGACTTTGGTTTGGCTTTGAGCCGGAGAAAGAATTTCAATGACCCAAGCTGGTGCAAACTCAATGCCAGCGCTGATAATATCGCCACTTTCATCTAACGGAAGTTGATTGTTCGCAAGCACTACTACATCCGGAACGACAGAACGGTTGCCAAACGTGCAGCGTAGCTCTGGAAAAGCTTCATAACGAGTGTCTGCCTGGTCGATCGCAGCCACCAATCCTTTCTGCAACGTGCTGTGTTTACCACCGCCCATTGGCTTCTGCACTCCTTCCCCATTGATGTATTCCCACGCGGGCGACTCTTCGATGTAAGGCAGTTGCAAGAATGCCTGCAACGTGGTTTTAGGTGCTGCGATCGTCATGCTTCCTGACCTGCTAAAACGTGATGACAGTCCGAATGCCCTCACCGTTGTGCATCAGATCGAAGGCTTCATTAATGCGATCGATCGGCATCACATTGGTAACGAGGTCATCAATATTGATCTTGCCTTCCATATACCAATCCACAATTTTGGGTACGTCTGTGCGACCTCTCGCACCCCCAAAGGCGCTGCCCTTCCAGACACGTCCTGTCACTAGTTGAAAGGGTCGCGTACTGATCTCTTGTCCGGCACTTGCCACACCGATAATCACGCTCACGCCCCAACCTTTGTGGCAGCATTCCAGTGCTTGCCGCATGACGTTAACATTGCCAATGCATTCAAAGCTGTAGTCAGCCCCCCCCTTTGTCAGTTCAACTAAATGCGCCACCAGATCACCTTCAATTTCGCTGGGATTCACAAAGTGAGTCATGCCCAACTTTTCTGCTAGTGCCTTCTTTTTGGGGTTGAGGTCTATGCCCACAATCATGTTAGCTCCCACCATGCGGGCACCCTGAATCACGTTTAGCCCAATGCCGCCCAGACCAAAGACAACGACATTTGCGCCGTATTCAACTTTGGCAGTGTTGATGACGGCACCAACGCCTGTTGTCACGCCACAGCCGATATAGCAGACTTTTTCAAACGGAGCATCCTCCCGAATTTTGGCGAGTGCAATCTCGGGTAGCACGGTGTAGTTGGCAAAAGTAGAAGTGCCCATGTAGTGATAGAGGGGTTTGCCATCGATCGAAAACCGACTACTACCATCGGGCATGACGCCACGTCCTTGAGTGGAGCGGATCGCCTGACAAAGATTGGTCTTTTGGCTCAGACAATACTCACAGTTGCGACATTCCGGCGTGTACAGAGGAATGACGTGATCGCCTGGTTTGAGAGACTTGACACCAGCACCGACTTCCACGACTATGCCAGCGCCCTCGTGCCCCAGGATGGCAGGAAACAGCCCTTCAGGGTCATTCCCCGACAATGTATAGGCATCGGTGTGGCAAACGCCTGTAGCTTTAATTTCGACCAGCACTTCGCCATCTTTAGGTCCCTCAAGCTGCACTGTTTCAATGCTTAGCGGTTTGCCTGCTTCTAGCGCAACGGCGGCTCTCACGTCCATAAATGCTGCTCCAACATCCAGAATTTAAGATTGTAACTTTGCGGCTGAAGTTTGAATTTACAGTCCACAAGCTTACACCCCACAGTCTAAGGCAGTTTGAGCAGAGGGGGAGGGGAAAAGGCAGAGGGCAGAAGGCTAAAGGCTAAAGGCTAAAGGCTAAAGGCTAAAAGTAGAAGGCAGAAGGCAAGAATAATTCAAAACTCAAAACTTCTTCCCCTGCTCCCCACTCCCCACTCCCCACTCCCCACTCCCCACTCCCCACTCCCCACTCCCCACTCCCCACTCCCCACTCCCCACTCCCCACTCCCCACTCCCCACTCCCCACCCTTCCTTGCTAACCTTCGCGTCGATCGCGCCCACAGCCAGCCCAGCCAACTGCCCATGACATAAGGCGGAAAATCCAGCCAGCTAAAGGTATTGCCTAAAACGAGCCGTCCTGCTAGAGTGGCGCGAGCTGCTTCCAAAAACGGTGGATGCCAGAGCTGGAGCCACTCTAAACCGCAAGTGGCAAGACAAACGCCAATAGCGATCGCGCGTAAAGAAGTGCGCGGCGAAAGAAAAGCAGCGAACAAAATCCAGAAGATTTCGTAAGCAATGCTGCCGATCGCATCATTTAGCCAGACAAATGTTGGCGCTTGAGCAAAGCGAATGGCGTAACCGATCGACACAATGAGGCTCATGCTGACTAACAGCACAAGGCGATAGTTCAAAAACCAGGAATGTCGAATGTGCAAAAGCGGCATCAAAAATTTTACGCGACTGCGATCAAAGAGCAAATTTTTGCTGAGCACCAAGAGAAGTGCATAGATAACTAACCGCTGAAATCTAGATGATCAGCAGTCAGTCGAGGCTAGAGTCTAAGCCACTGCTTAGAGCCGTGGCGGCATTTTGCTTTTCAGCTCACTTCAAGGGTTGCCCGAATTGTTGATCAGCGAATTGCTGAAGAAAGCGTTGAGTCCATAAGAAAAGCTGATCGTCGAGGGCTGATTCGAGAAGAATAGAATCAAGAATTGTACATGACAAGCAACAAAATGAACAAAAAATTTAAGGAGTTGCTATTGTCCATTGTTAGTAGCTTTAGCCCCAACACAAAAATTTAAAAAGTTTTTTCAAAAAAAGTGAGCGTTTGCAAAATTCTTTGTTAAAGTTGGAGGCAATTTTACATCCCATTCTGAGAGTTTTATTTGAGCGTGTATGACTGCTAAATTGTCTCCTGATCCTACTGAAACTGATTCTGCTGAGTCAGTCGTTGCCGAGCTTGATTTTGCGATCGATCTAACCGAAATTGAAGAGATCGATCCGGACGATGCCGTTCTAGAGAAGGTTCCGTACAAACCAACCAAAGCTGAACGTCTTGGTCTAACCGATGATTCAGTCGGGCTATTTTTACGCGAAATGGCACGCTACCCCCTGCTAACCCAAGCACAAGAAATTGAGCTGGCACGAGAAATTGTGAAGGGTGGCGATCGCGGCGAACAGGCAAAACGTAAATTAGTGCGGGCGAATTTACGCCTGGTTGTCTCGATCGCCAAAAAATACCTCAACCGAGGTGTGCCGTTTCTGGATTTGATTCAGGAAGGCGCGATGGGACTCATGCGTGCCGCCGAAAAGTTTGACTATGAACGTGGCTATAAGTTCTCGACCTACGCCTACTGGTGGATTCGTCAGGGTATCACCCGTGCGATCGCCTCTCAGTCCCGCACGGTACGCCTGCCCGTCCACATGGTCGAGAAACTGAACCAGGTTCGCAAAGCTCGCCAAACGCTCTCTCAGGCACTCGGACGCAAGCCGACCAAAGCTGAACTGGCAGCGGCGCTGGAAATCGATGAAGACAAGCTAGAGCAAGTGCTGGATGTGAGCCAGGGCACCCTTTCGCTGCACGCGTGGGTTGGGCGTGAAGAAGATACGGAACTCATGCAACTGATTGAAGATGCCGATAATGTTGCGCCAAATGATTGTTTAGATCACAAGCTGCTGTGCGATCGCCTCAACTCAGTCTTGGATCATCTCAGCGATCGGGAACGCGACATCATCAAACTGCGGTTTGGGCTAGAAGACGGACAGCACTACACCCTGACTGAAATCGGCGAGCTGTATCAACTTTCACGAGAACGGGTGCGTCAGATTCAAGCAAAAGCCATGCGGAAACTCAGGCACCCGCGCCGCCAAGCGCTACTCAAAGATTGGATTCGTTGATCGAGTGACCGTGGTCAGCGATCGCAAACGCCGCACTTAGCCTTTACACAACTCAGTTAATTCACACGATTCAACCAATGCTAGCCCTCAAATAGGAGCCAGAAGTCCCTCTGACTCCTCTTGGTCGCCGTACAGTCTGCCATGTGTTGTGGTGCGAAAAGACATCGGCTGGTCAAGCTACTATCAAAGCTTTACCGCATATCTCATGTGCTTTGCCCACGGCTGCTCGATTACCGCTACACGTCTGCACCTAGAAATTGCTGGCTCTAAACGTAGTAACAAGACTGAATGTAAGGCGCTTCAGATCATTTTTTGTACCCGATTCAACTCTGTGAGCGAAGTTCTAACTCGGATGATAGAGGCGGTTAGTATTCGCTAATACTAAAGTCGAGGTGATAAACGCATTGTTTAGTAACTCAGTAGGGTTAGGATGTTGACCTATGAACGCTCCGCTATTCGTGTTTTGATCGTCGACGATCACGAACTGACTCGACTCAGCCTTAGTCTTGCGCTGCGGAGCCAGGATGACATCGAGCTGATTGGCTTAGCAAGCAACGGGCAAGAAGCGATCGATCTGGTGAAACAGCAGCATCCAGATGTGATTATTCTGGATCTCCAGATGCCTGTTATGGACGGGTTAAGCGCTTCCACTCAGATCAAAAGCACCAATCCGCAGATTCAAATTCTTGCTTATTCGTCATTAGATGACCCCCAAACTGAAGTGATGATCCAGACAGCAAAAATTGATGCCTTTTGCAAAAAAGATACGGCAACTTCAGATTTGATTGCAATGGTCAGACAGCTTGGGCAGCGAGAAAAAAGCAGCTAGTAGTGTGTGGCGTAAATCTAGCTACCCTTCCGTAGGGCAGGCGAGATGCTTGCCCTACAGTTGCCGAACTTCCGCCTTGTTGCACTAAACGATCGCCATCAATTGCTGGAAGACTGCGATCGCCCACTTATGAAGCCGCTTCGCACCAGCACATCAGAACCTTGTCTAGACAGGCTGTGAACCAGGAAACGTTTGCTTGAACTCATCCAACAAATCGTCAATCTCTTCGATCGCCTGGTTGACATCAATTCGCAGCGTGCCCAAGTCTGGCTGCTCCAGCAATTGCACCAGCGATTTACGCTTGTCTTGAATCAGGGCAATCCGCTCTTGCAGGGTTTCAGGATTAATCATTAGCGCTTCCTTTGCCGATTACTAGCGTGAACAAGTGACTGCGAGGTCTTCATTGTAAAGCCTATCTTCTGATCAGCCACACAGAGACCAAGTTAGGTTCGTTTGCGTCCCCATCAGCCTTGAAACTATATAGCTACAGTCACATGGGTTAAGACGGGGTACAGAGGCGAAGCCCCCATACCCCCTTTAATCCCAATGTCCTAACTTTTATGGCGATAGCTGTACCTACAGCCGTTGACGCATATGCCCTTGGCTGGTTCGCTCACTGTGGCTTATTCATCTGAGAAACGCTGTAGGAAACGAGACTGGCAAGGTCGCATTGGCTCACTTGCTTCTTATTCCCCGACAGGTCTACTATCTTGCTTTGGCTGAGCGGTTAGAGACTGAGTTTTGGACAGGCGTTCGGCTATGCCGTCTCGAAGAGAATCGCCGACTGTTCAATACTGTGCGATCGCGCCTACCTTGGGTTCACCTGGTGAGTTGAAATTGAAAGGTTGAAGCTGATGGCGATATTAAAGCAATCAATGTAAAACTGAACATGGAGGCTGGATGCGTGTCATTAGTCGTTATGAATATAGTTCCACCGCGTCCCATTACAAATGATGCTGAGTTCAATGCAACCCAGGCTCAAATTCATTTGATCTTAGATCGGAGTCAGCTCACTCAGGACGATCGTGATTACCTGAAAGTACTGGGAATGCTGGTTTATGACTACGAAGAACAACATGAACCAATGCCCATGCTGAAAGGCACCGAGTTGCTCAAAGCCTGATGGAAGAGTCTAATCTTCAACCCGATGCTTTAGTCTTCATTTTCGGCAGTGAGTCTGTTGTTCTAGACGTTTTGAATCACAAAAGCCAACTGACAGAACATCAGACTCAAGCACTAGCATCCTTCTTCCAGCTATCCCCTGATTCGTTTGCCTGATTAATGTGACGCTCAACACACGAAGCAATGATGAAGCCGATTAAGAAGCAAATTGTCACTGATGAATCGATGCGCCCGGTTGCGGTTCTAATTGATTATGAGGATTGGCAGGCGATCGAAAAAATCCTGGCAACCCATCAACAGCAGGATACAACATCCACCTTGGCTGCCTACGCAGGTGTGATTCAACTTACCGTCGATCCGCTGGACTATCAACAGCAAAGCCGAAATGAATGGGTGTGATTGATGAATCGATTAAGGGCGTGGCGATCGCTCTTCGTAAACAGCACCGTCTGAAATTGCCTGATGCGATTATTGCAGCCACAGCCCAGTCTCTCAAGGCACTCTTGTTGACGAGCGATCTCAAGTTAGCCAGCCTGATTACACTGACAAGAAGTCGTTTAAAAATGGACAACGGCTGCATCAGCCCAAGTACCCTTCATAACGAACGGAACGTGTAGCACTGTTGCAACCGTCACCAACAATGATTGATTGTCGAGAAGGTTCTTGGCTCAAGTTTACATAGCTGTCGTCACAGAGCTTAGGACATTGGGATCAAAGGAGACGTGAGCTTCGACGTGAGCGCTCAGACGCACAGCGCTCAAGCCGAAGGGGGTTCCACCCCTGCACCCCGTCCTAGCCCATACGGCTATAGCCATAGCTTCGACGGGAGCAGGCGATGGGACGAGTCGCAATACTTAGCGAGGATAGACCGCGATCGCCTCAATTTCTACTAGCCAGCCAGCGTTGACAAGACTCTGGACACCGACCGTCGATCGCGCCGTTTTCACTGGGTTCGCTTCGTTACTGAAGAATTCGCCGTAGGCTCTAAACCAGCCCTGATAGTCTACTTGACCGTTGAGCGCCGGATCGGGCACTAAGTAGCAGATGAGAAAAGCCACATCCTTCAGGCTCAGACCTTCTTCCTTGAGCAAACTCTCAATCTGCTCGAGGGTGCCTTTCGCTTGTGTATAGGTATCGCCAAAGCGTTCTCGGCTGGTGGCTGGCGCATCCAGATTGACCGCAGGGGGAACGGTGCCGCTGGTGAAGTAAAAGCCAACATTTTTAGGAAAGGCAACCCCGCGAGCGATCGTCGCTGCTGGGCTTGCCGAAAGGGTAAATTTAACCTGTCGGGGCGCTTTGGTTCCCTCATAGGCTTGAGCGGCGATCGCAGTTGCTCCGATTACGAAAAGACTGCAAAGTGCAATAACGAGCCAGCGCCTCCACTTGAAGAGCCGTTGTTGAAAGAACTGAGTGAAATGCTTGCTCATAATTTTCTCCTGTTGCGTTCAGTATGTTGTGTGCTGAGTGAATTGAAATTACATGTTGAAGTCGATGCACCCTGAGAGTTGATGAACCTGAAGCGGGTCTCAGGTCTAGCCGTTGCGTTGGTTGATCTGCTGCGCCACAAGTCGGGCAGACTCAAACGCTCCTGCCATCCAGCCCGTGAGGTAGCTCAGGTGTTCACCGCAGAGGAAGATATTGCCGTCTGGCTGGTTGAGACGGGGGTAGAACTGCTGTCGGCTTGCTGTCGTGTAGGTCGCCCAGCCGCCCAGGTTGTATGGAATTTGGGGCCAGAAGAGCGAGGCACCTGTTTCGTAGTGCGATCGATATTGCGGGTGAATGCGACTGCCCAACTCGATCGCCCGTTGCACTCGCGCGTCTGGACTGAGTGCGCCAAACTCCGCTGCTACTGCCCCAAAGTTGTAGTAGCCCACGACCACACCCCGTTGAGACAGATAGTTGTAGGAGGGATACCAGATCGTTGCCAGCCCAATATTGGTGCTGGTGATCCCACCCATAATGTTTTCGTCTTCTTCCCAAAAACGGCGATTGAATTGCAGGGCACTTTTGCCAGTGACAGCGTAGTCAACCCCAGCAATTGCTTGCTGCATATCGGGGGAGAAGTCAGACGGAATGGTGCGAAGTACCGATAGCGGGATCGTGCAAATGCAGAAATCTGCTTGAATTTCCTTGGCGCTACCCTGGTCAGTGTAAACAACGCGAACCCCATTTTGGGTCTTGCGAATCTCAGTCACCACTGCACCGTAATTGATCGTGCCAACTTTTTTCGCCAGTGTAGTAGCAATCCGATCGATCCCGCCGATCGGCTGAAACATCAGCATCTGCTGGTCATACCCTTGCTCAAAAGATTCGTAGCCAGCAAAGCCCAGGTTGATCAGCGCACTCAAGGAGAAAGGACTGTTGATCTGCCCAGGATTGTCTGCTGCTCCCTGCCGCGCCGCATCGTAACCGCGTCGAGTATTGCCTCGGTAGAACAAATCCGGGTCAAGTCCACCGTAGGTTCTCAGGAAGTCAACCAGGCGTGTTTTGTCGTCTTCAGTCAGTTGAGCATCCAGACGATCCTGGGAAGTGGCTTTTGCCAGCAACTCCGAAACATAGCCACGAGCATCTGCCTTGGCTTGACGGGCACGGACTTTTTGACCCGCCAAACCACCTGGAACGCCTTCGTTGTAGTAGTACTGCTCGTAGTTGAGGTTGGCAAAGACTTGCAGCGGCACGCCCAACTCGCGGCAGTATTGAATGGTGATGTGGTGCTGGGGAATGCGCGCCGGTCCGGCGTTGAAGTATTCTCCCTTGGCAAACTGAGCAGTCTGCACTGTACCAGTTGTTTCAACAATCTGATCACCACCACGCACTGTCCAGCAGCGTCCTCCAGGTCTATTCCGCGCTTCTAAAATTGTGCAGCGATAGCCAGCTTTGCGGAGTTCGTAGGCAGCCGTCATGCCTGCCAGTCCGGCTCCAAGGATCACAACGCGACTGCGATCGGACGCTGGTCGCAGGTTGAGCGGTCCTGTTTGGGCGGAGGCGGTTTCCCCCATCAGGTCTAGCGCCTTCATCACGGCGTAGGTCGATCCACCAGCCGCTGCCACTCTCGTAATGAAATCTCTACGTTTCACAATGCCTCCCTTATCAAGGTCAAAAACAGTACAAAAAGACAGCACAAACTGAGTGAAGACTTCCACTGGAAATCTGCACATTAAAAGCTGACCGTACGATCATGCAGAAATGACTCTGCAAACCACGGATGTAGGCAGTCGAAAACTTGAGCTAAAGCAAAACCCCTGAGATGGTTCAGGACAAAAACGTGTTGAACTCTCTGCGGTTCGCTTGCAAACTGATGACCGAATGCTGGACGATCGAGCCTCTGTTGCTTGTATGAGGGTCGATCGTAAAAATCGCTCTCTCCAACGTCGCTTTCTCAAGCGATTGTCATCAAACGATGATCTCAGTGAAGTGTTGAGCGAGAGAGCTAATTTCAGCGTAATCTAATTGCCCAAATGGATCGTTCACGATAGGTGCTCCTCAGCCAAATGAATGAACAGAAATGAATCGAACGAGTGCGCTAATCACGAAAGTTGCGAACGTGCCAGCTAGATGCAGAGCCGCGATCGGCAGGTCTGCACAACAGAACCTGGAGGAGTTTGAACTCCAACAAGAGGGGTGTGTCAATCCTTAGTGAGTTACGTAGGACTGCTGTAAGCCAACTGGCAGGCGGAACGCTGTCATTAGATTTACTTCACCGTGCCAAGCCTGGAAGCGTTAGCCCATTGAAGCGCTAAGCAGCGCGTTCCGTATGACTGCAACAAATTGCAAGTGCTATCTGAAAATACTGTGCTAAAAGCTTAAAATGTGTAGTGACTGCTACGTTTCAGCAAATTCACTGATCTGGCTGATGAAAATTCTGTGTTTACCCTGTACGAGACATCTAGCGGACTTCTTCGTTCGGGTCTCGTGGTAACGCGTTTGCTGGAATTGCACTCGGAGTCGCGCCGCGCTGCACTGGAACAGCCGCGGGTTTGGGCGTTGTCTGGGCTGGGGCGATCGGTTGCGATCCAGGCACAGCAGAACCAGGGGGCGTTGCCTCAGGAGTCGCTTGAACCCCTGGCTGAGGCGTTGTAGGGGTTTGAATCGTTGCGGGAGCTGCTGGATTGCTGGCAGGAGGCGTTTGAGTTTCATCATCTAACTCATTTTCGGCTTGATTGATCGACTGTCGAGCGCTGCCAGGTGACGATTGCGCCCTAGCAGAGGACTCTGCCCGCATCATCGTTGCTGATGGAGAGGCTTTGCCACACAGCTTTCTCAAATCAAGCGATCGACCGTCTTGCATTCGCAAAAAGCAAACAGAATCCTCTGCCTTTGCAATGGCTGAATGTTTCAACGACATGGGAACAATCAGTGTGGTTATAGAGAGAAAGGCAATCAAACGTTTCAACATGGTAGATGATTCGGTTAACGCAGGTTGTTGCACCCCCTGATCTTACAGTCCTTCAAACATTGAAAATGGCACGGAGGATACTGCTGACATGCCAGATTGTCTCTGCTTTATTCAGGTCGAGGGCAGACGCGCAGCGATCGCAGTTTGACAGGGAGTGGATCACCTATCTGTGTCTTCCTCACCACAAGCCACAAGCATTCTTGTAACGCATCAACAGCAAAGATAGTTGCTGTTCGTCCCCAGGTAACTACCGCAGGAGAGCGATGAAACCTGCTTGTTCAAAATGACGATTCCTTTCCTGCGAAACGCTGCGCGAACGGAGAGCTTCGCTAACGTAAGCAAGTGCTTCTTGAATGTTCTGCTGCTGCATGATGCAAAAAGAGACGCAATCGGTATGGCTCCACGATTGGTCCAGGCGTTGGCTATAGAGATCGAAAGCAGCTTGAAAGAGTTCACTGGTTTGCGGAACCATCTCGATCGTAGAGCTGTCCTGAACGCTTTGAATTAAACCGATCGCAACCTGTCTGAGGAAAGAACCGCGCTTAGAAAAATGATTGAGGACTTCCGTCAGTACCATTTCACTGGTGCAGATTTTCGCCTGAGTTAGCGAGAGACTGAGATTCTCAGCTTTTTGGTGCAGGGTATCTTGCGGATCGAGCAGTGCAATCCAGTATCCGGTATCGGCAAAGACGATTTTCATTCCTCAACTTTGGGCGCACCGTAGAGGTAGTGATCGTGATTGATGGAACCGCCATGGGGAAGGTTATCCCATTCTTCAGGGGGAACTTGAGCCTGAATTGCTTCAACTCGTTTTAACAGATCCAGAATGCCATTGTTGTGTGGGACTGAGGCAGCAGATGTTTCTGCTTTCGTCGGCTGCCGTTCGTTGTTTGAGGAAAAGGCAAAAATCGAAGATTTCCTCAAGCATTGCATCGGGTGCATGTTCAATCTCGTCAAGCAACTGTTCTTTGACACTCATCTGATTTTGCGCCTCGTGTCTCTGCTGTACTTATTGTAAAAAATCGCTTCAGCACTTTCAAAGCTGGTCTGGAGTTTGCTGGAATCGCAGAAATGGTCAAGAGGGTGAGTGAAAGGTGGTGTTGGGTTAATTTGTGGAGCGATCGTGCTTAACGTTCCGATTGAGCGGCTGCGAGTATTTTTGCATCCTCACCCAAAGCTGACAGCAGTCCGCTCCAATCGGGTTGTTGTGCCGCAATCGCTTGCACAGTCTACATCTTACTCTCTCAGACTTCTCTGATAACAGACGGCTTGACAGACTGATGATGCATGGTTGAATTGTAACTATGTTGGCTACACAGTTTGAATGAGGACATACACGATGATTACACTCTACGCTCATGGTTCTCCCAATCCTCACAAAATCAGCATCGCGCTGGAAGAGTTGGGACTTCTTTATGAAAGCAAGATTATTAATATCTGGGAAGGAGAGCAATTCAGCCCAGAATTCACAACACTCAACCCTAATGCAAAAGTTCCAGTCATCGTTGACCACGAAACGGGTTACACCCTCTATGAATCCAATGCGATCTTGCTTTACTTAGCTGAGAAAACTGGAAAACTTTTTCCAACAGACGCACAGCAACGATGGAAAGGGGTTCAATTGCTCTTTTTCCAAGCGGCATCCATTGGTGCAATGTTCGGTCAGAGAGCACACTTCAGCCTGTTTGCTCCAGAAAAACCGACCTATGCAGTTGCACGTTACTTGAAAGAAGGAGATCGTCTGACTACGGTGTTGGAGACACTACTGACAGAGCGTGAATACTTTCTGGATGAATACTCAATCGTAGATATTGCTCATTTCGGCTGGCTGTGGTGTTCGACTCATCAGGGCTTTGCGATCGATGCTTATCCAAATCTGAAGAATTGGTTTGATCGGATTGCGGCTCGTCCTGCGGTGCAAAAAGGAGTAACTGTGCCTCTAGAACTGCCCGACTTTACTCCTTTCCGTAACGCCGCTTAACTCAAAGGATAAGCTAAATTGTGTAGAGTATGTAGCAAACACAGCTACACAATTTAGTTTTTGGGGAGAGTTGCTTTGCCTACCAGTACTCGGTTTGCAGTTGCGGTTCATATCTTAGCTGCGTTGGCAGTGAACGAGGGTAAGGCTGTTCGTTCAGAACAACTTGCCAGCAGTGCCAGTACCAATCCAACGGTGATTCGGAGGATTTTATCGACGTTAGCTGAAGCAGGCATTACCTCATCGCAACTGGGCTATGGAGGTGGGGCAACTCTGGCAAAGCCAGCGAACCAGATTACACTGCTTGAGGTTTTTCAGGTGGTTGAAGAACCCAACATTTTTGAGATGCACCGAACCCCACCAGACAAAAATTGCTTTGTGGGGCGCAATATTCAACAAGTTTTAAGCAGAACAACGACTAAAGCACAGCAAGCCTTGGAAGCGGAACTTTCTAAAACTACTATTGCAGAAGTGGCTCAAGATATTCAAACACTGACTCGAATGCAGAACAGATAGCTGCAAGCTACTGCCCTCACCGATAGCCTTGCGACACAACTATTGTTTAGACAGACGGAGTCTGTCTAAGACCCCTGATTCGAGTAATTAGGCTGAAATTCCGCAGTCTAAGATCCCAGACTGGGTAGCTGGGCAGACAGCACTCTGTATAAGATCCGAGATTGGGTAGTTAGGCGGATAGGTTTCTGCATAAGATCCCAGACTGGGCAGTTGAAAAGACAGACTCAGTATAACTACCCCCTCTCGGCAGGGGTGATTCATTGTATAGAACCCGTTTGACATCTTTTCTCATGGTGAGAGAGGGCACCTACACTCGCTCATCTAAACGTGCTGGCATATTCCAGCAGTCTCACCGATGCCGAATGGTCAATCCTTGAACCCCTGTTGCCGCAAATACTACCGCAGAAGAAGCGAACACGACCCTGTAATTGGACGAAGCGGGAGCTGCTTGATGGCATCCTTTATCAACTGAAGCATGGGTGTAACTGGGAAGATTTACCTCAAGACTTGCCGCCCTACCCGACGGTCTATGGGCACTACAAGCAGTGGCGCAGTGCCAGCGCGATTGAGCAGCTCATGCACATCTTACATGGACAAGTGCGGGAGCAGGTGCAAAAAAAGCCCCAGTGGACGACGTTGATCATCATTGACTCCCAAGCGGTGAAGAATCCTTGCAATGCGAGTGTGGACTCGAAGGGCTTTTGTTTCTACAACGCCACCAATGGACTTAAACGACATTTAGCCGTGGATACGCTTGGCTTTCCCTTTTTCACTCACTGTACCCAAGCCAGTGTTTCCGATGATGTGGGCTTGGTTGAGATTCTCACGCTCAACATCGCTTATTTCAAGGCAAAATCCGTTGATCTTCCTAAGACGACGATCCTCCTAGACCACGGTGATCACATTGATGGTTTGATTGCAGCCTTGGAGCGGGCTTGTCCTCAGATCATGACGAAAATTAGGTTTGAGCTTTCGACCAAGCCCTCGAAACAAGAGAAGGCAGCGCAAGGCAAAGCGGGCTTTGTCCCAGCAGTGGCGAGATGGGTCATCGAACGATCTAATGCTTGGATGGAGCGTTGTAAAAGCTTGGTGAAGAACTTTGAGCGAACGCTAGCTCATGCAGAAACTAAAATCAACCTCTGCTTTGCCAGGCTAATGCTGAAGCGGCTTGCACCCACTTCCTGAGATCTCAAATGGGTTCTATATAGCTGATTGCTGACTGCCGATAGCTGATGGCTGATTGCTGACTGCCGATAGCTGCCAATTACTACCATCAGCCTATAATCGGAACGTTGAGCGCTGTAGGCTGATGACGAACATTCGGATTGGCAACGGGTATGATATCCATCGACTGGTGAGCGATCGTCCGCTCATTTTAGGAGGGGTGAAAATTGAGCATGAACTGGGACTGCTGGGGCACAGTGATGCTGATGTGCTCACTCATGCCATTATGGATGCCATGTTGGGGGCACTTAGCTTGGGGGATATTGGTCACTATTTTCCACCCACCGATCCACAGTGGGAAGGGGCAGACAGCGTGGCATTGTTAGAACAGGTCGATCGCCTGATCCAGAGCAAGGGCTGGAAGATTGGCAATATCGATTCAGTGGTTGTGGCAGAACGCCCCAAGTTGAAGCCACACATTCAGGCAATGCGCGATCGGCTCTCGACAGCTCTCAATTTGCAGCCCGATCAAGTCGGCATCAAAGCAACGACTAATGAAAAGCTTGATGCAACCGGACGCGAAGAAGGCATTTCAGCCTACGCAGTGGTGCTGTTAGTCGATAAGAACGCGAAGGATTAGCCGAACTGTTGCTGCCCTAAGCTCGCCTCAATCCACGGGACTCTAAACGCCAAAATCTTTGAGCTTGTGAGCAAAAGCAGCGTCAAACGGTCGAAAAAATCGCCAGCAATTCTTGATGAAACTTTCATCAAACTTTACTAAAGCTTATGTGATAGTGATCTACCGATGCAGGGTAGATTAAACTGCAAGGGCACATTCGTTCAAATTTTAGACCTGTTGGATGTAGACACCTTTTCTGAACGCATTCACTTATGACGAGAGAGGGCTGAGTTCATCACTCTTCAGTTGCGAAAATGCTTACGAGTCCGGTTAAATAATGGTACTCATCGCTGCTTTTGAGCAGCAACATCCGTTCATTGAGGCGATAATCCGCGATCGGAGCTGAGCTAAAACTTGGTGATTAGGCATTCAATGGCTCAATTTCTCTCAGGCAGTGTTCAGCACGATGATGCCTGCCTGTACTTTCTTCTCAAGACGCTCTCTAAAATTGTCAGCTCAATGCTATCGTTCAACCACTCGCGCTCGAATCTGTTGATATAAGTTTTAGGTCGTCATTCCTGGGATTCACGCTCACTTTCTCCTCGTTTTGGAAGCCACTTGTTATGACCGCTACTAACGCTGCTGCTACCGGATCAAAACCTGACGCGAGTACATCGATCCGGTTTGTCATTCAAGACGCTTACGATCGTGGTGCAACAGCGGTGTATCTTCAGCCCGGTCGTCCACCTTTTTATCGCATGAGCGGCAAACTTCTGCCGCAGGATCATCTCTCGCCGCTGACACCAGAACAGTTTCGGCATTATCTCCAGGAAGTGCTCACGCCTCAGCAACTCAAGCACTACCTGGAGGTTCGCAAACTCGATGTGGATGTGCGAATTCCGGGCTTCATGCAGGGTCGCGTTAACTGCGGTCCCACCGCGCAAGGAACGGAGGCAATGAGCCTCAACGCGATCGCGCTGGATGGTCCGAATCGGGAGGTGCAACGGCAGGGCACTGTGCAGGTGATGGTTGAAGATGCGTGCAAGCAACGAGCGTCTGATATCCACCTACAGGTGGGTGAGCCTGTGCGCTTCAGAATACAAGGCAAGATGGTCAAGCAGGAGACCTACGGCAAAATCACAGCGCGGCAGTTTGAAGAATTTTTGCAGGAAGTACTGTCGAGCGCACAACAGGAGCAGTTTCGGTTGCGGCAGGAACTGGATACTGCCATTCTCTACGAAGGCATGGTGCGGTGCCGGGTCAATTGTTCGCAGTCGATTATGGGCGGTGCGATGGTGCTGCGGTTGATTTCGCTGGACGTGCCCACCCTCCGTAAGCTGGGCTTACCCGATATTTTGGGCGTGCTGGCAGAGGAACGGCAGGGGTTAATTTTAGTCACGGGTTCGGTCAACTCTGGTAAATCGACCTCGCTGGCTGCCATGCTGCGGCACGTAAATGAAACGCTGCCTCGCAAAATTGTCACGATCGAAGACCCGATTGAGTATGTGCACACTTCTAACCAATCGCTTGTGACTCAACGAGAGGTTGGACTGCACACTCAGGAATTTAAAGATGCGTTGCGGGGAGCACTCCGGCAAGACCCAGATATCATTCTGATCGGTGAAATGCGCGATCGCGAAACGGTCGATACCGCGATTCGTGCGTCTCTTACCGGGCACCTGGTACTGGGCACCCTGCACACCAAAGGCTCTGTCAATGCCTTTAAGCGCTTGCTCAACTTCTACACGCCTGAAGAACAAGAAACGGTGCGGATTCAAATTGTCGATGCCCTCCGTGCCGTGATTGCTCAGGCATTGGTGCCGACGGTGCATGGTGGACGTACGGCAGCTCTAGAAATTATGCTCAACACCGACACGATTCGAGACTATCTCCAGAAGGGTGCGATCGAAGAGATTCACCAACTTATGGAAGAAGGCAAAGACGGTAGTCAAACCCTCAACCAGGCACTGTTTGATCTGTATGAAGGTGGTGTCATTACGCCTCACGATGCACTCACCGCCTCGCTCTTTCCAGACGACCTGAACTACATGCTGAAGAACTATACGCGCCGCTCCAGTCGATCGGGGTTGACGACATCAGACTACTTCAATCATCAGATGACTTAGAGCGCTCAAAAAACCGGGTTTCTGCCCTGAAGCACGAGTTCTCGATCACATACCGAGAAGAAACCCGGTTTCTTTCACCGTTAGCTTGTTGTTACGGGTTCTAACGCGATCGCCTCTAGCTTTAGCTTCGATCGCTTCACGGGTTCGGGCACCGGGACGGGATAGTTGCCTGTGAAGCAAGCAGAACAGAAGTGATTGGAATCGTGGCGTGTTTCGTCTAACATGCCTTGCCAGGACAGGTAGCTGAGAGAATCGACCCCGATTTGGTCGGCTATTTCAACCACAGATTTGGTAGCGGCAATGAGTTGATCCTGGCTATCGGTGTCGATGCCATAGAAGCAGGGATGGGTAACGGGCGGTGAGGAAACGCGCATGTGTACCTCGGTGGCTCCAGCATCACGTAACGCTTTGACAATTTTGCGACTGGTGGTGCCGCGCACGATCGAATCATCCACAATAATCACGCGCTTACCAGCCAGCACGTCTTTCAGCGGATTGAGCTTCATTTTGATGCCCGATTCGCGCATGGTTTGGGTCGGTTGAATGAACGTGCGACCCACGTAGCGGTTTTTGATCAGCCCTTCTGCGTAGGGGATACCAGATGCCTGGGAGTAGCCGATCGCCGCTGGAATGCCTGAATCTGGCACCGCAATCACAATATCGGCATCAATGGGAGACTCGATCGCCAACCGACGACCAATCCGCAGCCGATAGCTGTACAGGCTTTCGTTTTGCATGACGCTATCGGGACGCGCAAAATAAATCATCTCAAAAATGCAGAGCTTAGGCGTAGTTTCCCTCGTCCAATGAAACGATGCCAGACCGTCTTCTGTAATCCAGACCAGTTCACCCGGTTCCACATCGCGCACATACTCGGCGCTGATGATGTCTAGAGCACAGGTTTCGGATGCCAGTACGTAGCGCAATGGCTCAGTTGAAGTCGTTTGAGGTAGCGTACCGATAACAAGCGGACGAATGCCGTTAGGATCGCGGATGCCCATCAGACCTGTAGGGGTGCCGATCGTCAAACTAAACGCTCCCTGGCAACGATGCAGCGCACTGATGGCACCTTCCAGCCAGCCTTTGCCATTGTTTACCTCTTCAGCGATCGCCAACGCAATCATCTCTGAATCAGTCGTGGTAAGAAACGTGACGTTGCTCTCGGTCAAGTCTTCCCGCAAAGCAGGCGCATTTACCAGGTTGCCATTGTGCGCCAGCGCCAGATACCCCAGACGGGTTTCCACCACGGCAGGCTGAGCATTGACCACACGACTGGAACCTGTGGTGGAGTAGCGGGTATGCCCGATCGCCATCGTCCCAGTCAGCTTGGTCAAAACAGGTTCGCTGAATACCTGTGAAACCAACCCCATTTCTTTATGCAGGTGGACGCGATCGCCATCAAAAGTTGCAATACCAGCCGATTCCTGCCCGCGATGCTGGAGGGCATATAGCCCAAAGTAAGTCAGTTTGGCAACATCTTCCTGCGGGGCATACACCCCAAAAACACCACAGGCTTCTTCTGGCTTGTCTGAAGCGGTTGACTCTGCCAAAAGCGGAGCAGACTGAGCAAGGGGCTGGTCAACAGGTAAGGGTTGGTCGGAGATCATGCTACAGTTCAGCTCCTGATTGGGATGGGTAAAAAAGGGTCAAGTAACGAGACTCAGGCAATTACTTAATATTTATTTAATCTTCTCATTAACTGACGATTACATCGTAACAATTATGAAGCGCGCGCTCAGCTCCAAACAGAGGAGCGATGAAAATAAGCGTCAATGGTCTGTCTATTGGGTCAATTGACGCTCGATCGCGTGGTGCCAGCGATCGTCCATATCCTCGCAAGCGATATTGATCAATAATGGATGTGCTTTCGTACCAATTTGCAAAGCCGACTTTTGAGCCGTGACACGACCAATCTCACGCCATTCTGAGAACTGCTGATTCAGATAAGCTTCCCAAGCGGCTTGAACACCAGGCGCGATCGACACAACAATTTGCGCACTACCTTCGGCAAACAGTAGATGATCAAAGCGAGATACCGAGTTTGGTAGAGCGATCGTTGCACCATGCTCACCACTTAAGCAGCACTCTGCCAAAGCTACTGCCAGTCCACCTTCAGCACAATCATGGGCAGACCGAATCCAACCTTGCCGGATGCCCTCACGACATGCTGACTGTACCCGACGCTCCAGATCAAAATCGATGATGGGAGGGATGCCTGCGATCGTATCGTGTAGGACTGCCAGGTATTCAGAGCCGCCTAGAGAGAGGAGTGGGGAGTGGGGAGTGGGGAGTGGGGAGTGGGAGGCACTTGGCTCGGAACTCTCTACCAATGCTCCAAGCAGGTAAATAAGGTCGCCTTCGGACTGCCAGCCCTGACCACAGATTTTGGTTAGATCGGGAATCAGCCCCACCATGCCGACCACAGGCGTGGGATAGATGGGTTGGGGTTTGCCATCTGCGTCCAGCGTTTCGTTGTAAAGCGAGACGTTGCCACCCGTGACGGGAGTGCTGAATTCCCTGCAAGCCTCTGCTAAGCCTCGACAAGCCTCTGCTAGCTGCCAGTAGCCGATCGGCTTTTCGGGACTGCCAAAGTTCAAATTATCGGTGACGGCGATCGGCTCGGCACCCACACAGCTCAGATTACGCGCCGCTTCTGCCACAGCCGCCTTTGCCCCTTCATAGGGATGCAAGTAAACGTAACGAGGATTGCAGTCAACCGTAGCAGCCACGCCAGTTTGAACGGATAAAGAATTAAGGATAAAGTCTGCATTTTCCTCTGCGCCTCTGCGTCTCAGCGGTTGCTCCACCCCTACAGGACGTATCCGCACGATCGCCGCATCCGCCCCACCCGGAAGCATCACAGTGTTATTTTGCACCTGATGATCATATTGACGGTAGACCCAGCGTTTAGAGGCGATCGTCGGGCTTGCCAGCAGTTGCAGCAGAATATCATTCCACGTTTGTCGCACACCTCGAATCTCGATGCCTTCAGGGGTGCAAGGAGGGAGACTGTCGGACGACCATGCCCAAGCCTCGCGCGCATATTCGGGTGGTTCTGCCAGCAGGTTGTGATGATAGATGGGCGTATTGTCGGATAACGCAGTCGCAGGCACTTCGGCAGCAATTTCGCCCTTGAACAGAATGCGAACGATCGGCTCCGTAATCACCGTCCCAGCCACCACCGCATGAAGTCCCCAGCGCTCAAAGATATCGATCAATTCTTGTTCGCGTCCCTTGTGTGCGACGAACAGCATCCGCTCCTGAGATTCGGAGAGCAGGTATTCATACGGCACCATCCCGGTTTCGCGTACTGGAATCCGATCGAGATCAAATTCAATGCCCACGCCACCTTTTGCTGCCATTTCGGATGTGGAGCAGGTAATTCCAGCCGCGCCCATATCTTGAGCTGCCACAACTGCGCCCGTTTTGAATGCTTCCAGACACGCTTCAATCAGAGATTTTTCGAGAAAGGGATCACCGACTTGCACAGCGGGGCGATCGTCCATCGACGCATCACTCAACTCCGCGCTGGCGAAACTGGCTCCACCCATGCCATCGCGTCCCGTGGTGGAACCGACATAAAGGACAGGATTACCAATGCCTTTTGCGCCCGATTTCACAATCTCTGGCGTTTCCATCAAGCCCAACGCCATCACATTGACCAGGGGATTGTCGGAGTAGGCACGATCGAAATAAATCTCGCCGCCAACAGTAGGCACACCAACACAGTTGCCGTAGTGAGCGATGCCAGAAACGACACCACTAAACAAGCGACGAGTCCGGGCATCTTCTAATGAACCAAAGCGGAGAGAGTTAAGCAGCGCGATCGGACGTGCCCCCATCGTAAAAATATCGCGCAAGATGCCGCCCACACCCGTTGCCGCACCTTGAAACGGTTCTACCGCCGAGGGATGGTTATGCGACTCAATTTTGAACGCCAGGTGCAGCCCATTGCCCAGATCCACCACGCCTGCATTCTCACCAGGACCGACCAGAATGCGATCGCCCTCGGTAGGAAACTGCTTCAGCAACGGACGCGAATTCTTGTAGCAGCAGTGCTCCGACCACATCACGCCGAACATACCCAACTCAGCTTTGTTGGGATGACGACCCAGACGACGCACAATTTCTTCGTACTCCTCTGGCTTGATGCCTTCTGCGGCAATGTCTTCAGCAGAGAACGGAGCAGCCATAGCAGAATCACGCCAGGAGAACAGGCTTTATTGTACCGATCTTTCAGCTTTAGTCGGGAGTGGGGAGTGGGGGATGAAGGATGAAGGCTAAAGGCTAAAAAGCTGATAGCTGACGGCTGATAGCTGACCGCTTCTAACCCATTTCGTTGCATCACTAATCGGTACGATCGCGGCGATTGGCAGTGGCAGGGAGTTCTGCAAAGACGACACAGTTACCGTTTAGATCTAAAACGGTGAACTCGATCATGCCCCAGGGTTTTGTTGCAAGCTCACCGTTGGGATGAATCACCGCCTGCGTTTGATATTCCTCGTAAAGCTGCGTGATGCCGCTAACGTTGATGCGACAGCTTGTGTTTTCGGCAATTTGTCGATCGCCACACTGCCACAGGTGAAGTTGAGCGCCACCACGCCGCAAACCCGCATAATCGTCGTACTGAAAATCGGTCGTGAAGCCGAGCTGCTGTTCGTAGAACGCGATCGTGGCAGCAATGTCAACCGCTGGCAGCACAGGCACCGCGCTGAGAAATTTGGTTGTCGAGAGAAATTTGGTTGCAGAGTTCATCGTTTCATCTCCATGAGTTGGATACCGCTGAGGGTTCGTTAAAAAATAGCCACACATTGTTTGGATTAGCTATCAGCTATCAGCTATCAGCTTTTCTCCGACCGCTGACCGCTGACCGCTTGACTGCCATCACACCTTTTACCTTCTCCTGTCTCAATCATGGACACTTTGCAGCCATTCGCGCAGCGATCGCAATGCTGTCATTAAGCCCAACGCATCGCTCTCGTCAATAAATTGCAGAATCCGACCCGCAGGTAGAAAGGGAAACGCGAACCCAGTAACGGATTCAACGTAGCGATCGCCGTCTAAGCCATAAATTTGCAAGTTTCCCTTAAAAAAATCATCTCCCGGTTGGCTGACATAGCGCCATACTTCAGCCACACCCAACGCAGCGTAAATTGACAAGCGATTTGCTGTGCCTGCACTCAAAGAAACATCCAGAATCAAGTCGGGTGGCGGATCAACTGTGAGGTCGATCGCTCTTTTGCCGTGAACATCAGCCTCATGCTGGATGTAATAGCCCGTTTCTGGCTCGATCGCCAACTTTAAGTCAGAACGCAGCAATGTGGGCGCTTTGTAGCCTTCGACGGGTAGCTGCATTTCATCCACCAGCACAAGAATCAAGGATTCGATCAGCTTGTGGCACCGTTCATGTTCGTCTAACGGTGTCATCATTTCCAAGCGACCGCGATCGAACGTGAAGCGCGTCGATCGTTCTGTGCCCATCTCCGCCAGGATGGTTTCAAACTGCTGCCAGCCAATCTTCTCCAGTACAATCCGCTGTTCGCTGGACTTCGGTGCTTTTGCCATTTCCCTCTTGTTGCTACATCTACTGGTGCACAAAATTTTCGAGCGTGCGGGTGAGCAAAGCTGCTAGTCCTTCGATCGGCGTTGACTCAGATGCAACGGCGGACTCAACCTGCTGCACGACCTCAGGCGATAGTCCTAAAAGCTGCACGAGGGTTTGATAGGCAGCGGCTTCTTCTGCATTGATGGTGTCTTCACCGGGTGTGCGGGCACTACAGCGAATGACTTCATAGCCCAAGTGCAAGACAAGTACGCGCTCAGCATCGCTTTGTAGCCGTGACACCAGTTCGCTAAGGGGAAGGCGCTGCATCAAATAATCGCGTAGTTCGTGCTGTAGTGCCTGTTGCTGCTCGGTATTGGTGGCAAAGACGCGGCTCAGGCGATCGAGCATCACATCCACCTCTTCAGCGGCAAGATGCCCATCAGACCAAGCCATAGCGGCGACGATGCGAAGCAAATTCATTTGACGCGGCGTAATCGAGGGGGGCGGCGATGCATGTACCATAACAAGCTCCTGCTCAAGCATACAAGTGCAGCATGACGGAGCGGTAGAACTCGTTAGCTCAAAAGGCTACGCCATCGACAACTCTACTAGCTCCACCCTTAGTTTATGGGTAAACGATTCGTTGACGGACAAAGCTACATTACGTTGCACTACAAACGCAGTGTGAGGTGACGCAGAAGCATTGTGACTTGATGCAGAAGGATTGTGAGGCGATGCAATTTGATTGTGAGGCATCACAATGGCAATGTCAGGCGATGCAGAACGAATGTGACCGATCGCATTGGCAATGTCAGGCGATGCAGAACGATTGCTGAGTGTGCGTAACCAAAAGGTATTGAGTAACTGTCATTTCTACCAGATCCCCGACTTCTGAATCAGATTTAGCAAATTACAGCAAGACTGACCAAAGAAGTCGGGGATCTACATTGAACCCAGAACAGGAAGCTGCGTTGGCAGGTATCACGGAACTCGATCGCATCTTCCTGATGTTGAATGCCAGACTGACTACAGAGTGAGGACTATTCACCAGCCTATCAACGCTTCACTCCTTATCCCTCACCGCTTACTCCTCACCTCCCACTGCCGACGCAAACATGCAGCCGTCCATTGAGACAAATATGTCGTTCAAGAGTACCTGTTTCGGTACTGTCGCTTGAGGTGCTGCTGCAACGGTTGGTTGTGGAAGGGTTTTGCGAAACGCCTGGAGTTGCAACACAGCTTGTTTTGCCAGGTCGATCGTCTTAGATGCAATTTGCAGCAGTTCTGCCTCTGCTTGCCGATAGTCTGTTAGCTCGATCGCATACAGATACACAATCTTGAACGCAGGCAGCGATCGATAGGTCAGTGCCAGATACATATTGTTGATCATCACTTCGATCGTGTGCTCCTTCCGTTGATCTGCCAAACAAGCCGTCACAATTTGTGGATGTTCTGCTGGTAAGAGCGCCAGTGCATCTCTTTGGAGCCGTTTCAATAACCGCACAGCCGCAGGGTTCGTCTTCACCACAGCACCATCCGGGCTAAACACCAGAATGGGATTGGGATTGTCTCGAATAAAGGCAGACAGATGAATGATGTCTGCATGGGCATAATCGCGCTTGCTGAGGAGATGGCGAGGCTTGAGAGCGATCGGCTCTAGCGGCAGGTCGATAAACTGTCCGTACCGAACCCCCGCTGGGTCATTTGTGTCTACCATGAGATGTTAGCTCCTCAAGTTGTATGAAACGGTGGAGTCAGCCAGGGCGTGGTGTGGTAGCCGAAGCCCTGGCTTTGATGCGAGCGAGTGTGCGTCAGTGTGCATAACGAACGATCGAGACAGAGCGGCTAGTGGAACGATTGCTACGTTCAGTAAAAACTCGTAAGGCATTGGCTGCCAACGCTTCAGTAGTTTCACGTAATAAACGGCTCTATGTCCGCTGTTTCAGACCAGTGAACACTCGATTTAGGTAGATACCCTGAGTTCTACTATGGGCGCTCTCCTTGCTTTCGTGAGTGATAAAAACCGTTCTACGTTGTGAATATAGGCTTCTAAACGTGTGACGCATTTAACACGTCAGCCTGACTGGACTCACTCATTTGGGTGACTGCTATCACACAGAAATTTCGGTAATACTGCTGTTGTGCTGCTTGTTCCCGCGATCGTGCCTAAAAAATCTGCTGGCGATCGTCTGCACGACCGTTCCCAATGGGCGCTAAACTAATAGGCAGTTGAAAGAACCTGTCCCAACTTTTCTGCTCCCCTCACAACCATCTGCGGTCTATGCCAAGATCTCAACGCAACGACAATTTCATTGATAAAAGCTTTACCGTCATGGCAGACATCATTCTGAAGATTCTGCCTGCCACCAAGAAAGAGAAAGAAGCGTTTGCTTATTACCGCGACGGGATGTCTGCTCAGGGTGATGGGGAGTATGCCGAAGCGCTGGACAACTACTACGAAGCGCTGAAATTGGAGGATGACGATTACGATCGCAGCTATATCCTCTACAACATCGGCTTAATTCATGCCAGTAACGGTGAACACGATCGCGCATTAGACTACTACCATCAAGCGCTAGAACAGAATCCCAGACTGCCGCAAGCGCTCAACAACGTAGCGGTCATTTTTCACTACAAGGGTGAAATGGCAAAAGAAGCAGGCAACGACGATGAGGCAGAAGCGTTCTACCAGCAAGCCGCAGAATACTGGAAACGTGCAATTCGCGTTGCACCCAACAATTACATTGAGGCGCAGAACTGGCTGAAAACCACTGGACGATCGCAGATTGATGTCTACTTTTGAAAAGTTTTGAGTGATTGGTTTTTAGTTGTTAGCAACGATGAACCAGCAGTACTGATGCTTTCTACTTTAAACGACATCGAACAGGCTTAATGCCTTCTGATGATTGGTGATTTAAGCTAACAACTAACAACTAATTGCTAACAACTATCCATGCTCGATCGTGAACAGGTTCACAAAGTCGCTCATCTTGCCAGACTTGCATTGACGACTGAAGAAGAGGAAATGCTAACAACGCAGCTTGGCGATATTCTGGGCTATTTTGAACAACTAAATGAACTGGATGTCAGTGGGGTCGAGCCAACAACGCGCGCGATCGACGTGAGTAATGTTGCTCGTACTGACATACTGCAACCGAACGCTGAGCGAGAGGCAATGCTGGATGCTGCACCCGATCGTGATGGCGATTTCTTCAAAGTGCCCAAGATTGTGAATGCAGATTAATCAGTTGCGTTTGTAGGAACGCTATGCCTAACATCCTTAGAGAACGCTATGCCTAACATCCTTAGAGACGGACAAAACCTGCCTTCGCAGGTTCCCAAGCCTTCACGTTTTGGTAGTCCGCGCAGGCGGACTTTGTTTACGTAGTCGCGGTTTTAACCGCCAGACACTTTTCAAACAACCTCTTACTGCTAATTAAGGTAGACTTCGCCGTTTGACTCAATGGTGAGCGCAGTTTTGTCAATCGCAAAATCGGTTGTTTCCGTCAGCGTCAGTTCGATCGTGTTTGCGGCTGTTGTAGGAACCTGTGGACTAACCAGAAGAAACCCGCGATCGCGTCGATAAAAGCTTAAGCTAACAGGCGTTTTTAGATCTTGCAGTGCTACTTGCGATCGTCCGCCCAATGTTCGCAAGCGAGTATCACCAATCACTTGATACACAATTTCTGCGCCCGTTTTATTGATTAGTTTGACACCAACTACACCATTATTCGGCGTAAGTGTGGCAATAGGAGGCTGTTGCTGACTGGGTAATGGCGGATTAACGACTGGGGCAGAGGGACGAGTTTGCGCGGTTGCCTTTTCCACAAGTGGAGCAGCGATCGCACCAAGTGTCAGCAAACTACTGCAAAGTGCAGTTGCTAACCTTAACTCGATTTCCATGTTGTGCAGCTTCTTCACTCTTACAGTGACCTCTTGAATAAAAGACCAATTGCTCGTTAACCTAAGTCGTAGCTGTTAGCAATCGTGTGCCAACAGCTACGTACTTTTAGACGATATAATTCTAGACGATCTTCCACAACAGAGAGTTCCGAAGCATCACTTTTCAGTGAGATGTCAGCCCACCAATTTTGGGAGCTACATTTCCTTAAGCCTCTTGCCAAAGGCGTTGAATTGTACCAGGTAGAAAACTTCTGATCTCCTGAATGCGATCGTCTGACAACTCATCTTTGGTTGCAGAGAATACCGCCTTAACCGCAATTTCTGGATCGACAGTGTTCTGCAACCCGGCTTCCTGCTTAATACGAAACAAGAACGTGTCGTCTTTGATCTTGAGCGGTTGCCTGACGCGACTGATAAAACGCACGACGGGATTTGTATCTTGCCACAGGTCTTCAATTTCATTTTGAAGTGCCTTTTCTGTGGTTGGTTCCATCTCTTTTTGAAGTTCGCCAGCAACACGATCGACGGTCTCATTCGGCATCATGTCACGCATTGTGCGGAACACAACTTCTGTAATATCTCGTGCATCATAAAGATCAGACAATTCACCTTTGACCATCACCTTTTCAAGAAAAGGCGTATCTTTAGTGGCGATCGGAACAGTAGAACCTTGCTTCATCGATTCGGGAGGATTCTTTTCCATGTCTTCTAGCATTTTGTGACCTTTCTCAGTTAACTCTGCTTTCTTAAACGTAATCAAGTGGGGCAGTGGACCATCGGGTGCTCCGTAAGTATTGGCAATACGGAAATCAACTTCTTTAGAGTTAATGACATTAGGAACATCATCCTGATTACCATAGGCATTGCCGCTAAATTCGGCGTTGATGTATGCCTTCTGATTTAAATAATCTAGGTGACCCAAAAAATCGGCTGGAGAGAGGGCAATACCTGTAAAGTCAGATGCACTAAAACTAATTGGATCGGGTCCAGGAGCACGATCGCCATCCTGGATTTTTTTCAACATGATATAAACAACATCGTCTCTAATTGCGATCGGCATTGCATCGTCCTCTCTTCAACAGCATTTTTGGCAACAGAGCGACAGAAAAAGTTGACTCTTTCCGTAAGGGTGTTTTTTCTGATAGATGGTTTGAAGCTCATTCATGAACTTCAAGTCTTTTTAGTCGCCGATGTTACACAAAGCAACCGCATATTATTGCAAAAGATTACAGCTATATCTCTATCACAAGCGTTAAATTCGTTTTCAACCCAGCTAAGCCTTTAGATAGAGACGATCGTTAAGACGACATTACACTAGCTTCCAGGCGATCGCATCACGGTCTAAGATGGAGTGACGAAAGTAAACCTCAGCAATTTTCGCTTCTCCTTTTTCTCTTTCAAAAAGTTTGGATTCGCTTCAAATTGTTCTTTCTGTTGACTGTTCCTGTTAACGCATACGCTTACCGTCGCTTCCAGAGTTTGAGCTATCGCTGCTACAAATTGCGTGTTTCAGGGAAATCTGAGGGCGCTTAGACCAGTTGTCACTGACCTTTTGATTCAATGAAACTGTCGCTTTATTGCCCCACCTGCTCTCGACCGATCGCGGATCTCAACAACACAGCCCCACAGGTCACTTGTACTGCGTGTCAGCACCGCTATGGCATCGTGCATGGCAAGCTTTCCAAGCATTCCTCTGTTAACGAAACGCTGCTGTTTTTGAGCCACAAGCTGCCCAGCCTTCACAAGCGGCATTACACGTTGCAAATTACAACGCCCGATCGCAACCTTAAACAGCTTCAGTTTTCCATCCCTGGTAAAGCAGACCCTCTCCCAGTGCATTACGGCGACGTGGTATCGGTGCTGTACACCATGCAGGGCTACCTGATGAAAAAATTGGTGGCTGTCAATAATCACACCACGGGTAAGCGCTACGTGCTGCCTAAACCTGTACCCAGTTCTAGCCATCTCACGTTAACACTGAGCACGATCGTGCTGGGATTGCTGGTGGGTTCTTTTTTCAGCGGGGTCAATGTGTTCCTCGTTTCTGTGGCGACAGCGCTGGGCGTGCTGGCATATCTGAAGGTGACGAACATCGCCCAACTGACGAACCCCTCTCTGGAATACGGACGGGAAGGTACCCGCTTAGCTGGCGATCAACGGCTGCTAGCGCAAAAACTCAAAATTGAGCATCGCCTGGATGAAATTAATCATGAGTGCAAGTCCAATCAGGGTTTGATCGATCGACTGGATGATCTGAAGCAAAAAATGGTCGATGTCGATCAGCAGCTTTATGCACCCCGCATTTTTAGAACAACGGGTGCGGTCACGATTTTGAAGCAGCAAATTACCAACAATCAGCGTCTTGTGCGGGAATACCGCCGAGCCTTACAAATGATTGAAATTGAGATGGAAACCTCCTGGATTGCCGACCAATTGCCCGATGCCAGCAACTTCACCCGTGCCATCATGCAGAAGCTGGAAGAATTGAAAGCGATCGAAGACCAGAATCAATTTCTTAAACTCCAACTGACTGCCTATGAAGAAGTCAAGCATCATGTCATTCCAGGCTACGACGGATAAGCAGGTATCGATGACCTTATCCATCCTCTCGTTGCGGTAATGTCACCGTCACAGTTGTGCCTTGCGCGAGAAGGCTGTCGATGTGAATGGTACCGCGATGGTTTTCGACGATCGCCTGGGCAATGGCTAATCCCAAACCTGACCCAGTAACAGAGGCTTGAGTGCGGGCAAGATCAACGCGATAAAAGCGATCAAATAAACGCGGTAGCGCTTCCGCCGGGATGCCGATCCCCGTATCGCTTACAGTGCTTTGAAGAAAGTAGTTACCCGATCGCTTCAATTGCTGCAAAGCAACCGTAACTTTACCTCCAGACGGCGTGTATTGCAGCGCATTGCCCAGCAGGTTGGTAAAGAGACGTGCTAACTGGTCACGATCGGCGTGTAGGGTACTCCAGGTCTCCTGAGGCGGTGCTTGAGTGGGTACGATCGTAGCGCTGGCTTGTGCAGCTCCTGATCTGGCTCCTGACGAATCGCTCTCCAATAAGCTAGAGGAGCTAGAGGATGTTGGGATGTTTGCAGTATTTTTGGCAAGCGGTTCCATCAGGCTAAACACAAGCTGAATGCCCTTTTCTTCTGCCAGCATCTGCTGTTCTTCAATCACATCCCTCAATAGCCCATCCAACGGCACACTCACGCGGCGAGACTGAACAATACCGCTGTCTTGCCGCGCCAAAAAGAGCAAATCATCGACTAACCGTCCCAAGCGCCTGGTCAGCCGTTCGACCACTTTAAGGTGCTGTTGCTGGGTGTATGCGTCTGGATCAGGATCTGCCAGTGCAACTTGAACGTTCGTTTGAATGATGGCGATCGGGCTGCGTAACTCGTGAGAAGCATCCGCCGTAAACTGTTTTAGCCGCTGATACGATTCGCGGACAGGTTCCATTGCCAAACCTGACAGAAACCAGCCGATCGCTGCCACTGCCGCGACCATCAGCCCAATCCCCAAAATTAGATCGAACACCAATTGGCGCACAGGCTTGGTGACTTCAAACCAGGGATGACTCACCCGTAAATAGCCTAAAACCTGCCGACCAACCTCTATGCGTTGCGTTACCTGCCGCAAAATGAGCGAATCGGAAGAGGTCGTGGTTAGTTTTTGGCTGTTAGTTGTTAGCGCTGAGTCTGCTGTCATCAGGTTTTTACGGTTCCCTGTTTCTAGGTCAGGGACGATCGCCCCCAGGTTACCGCTGTCTCCTCTGACCATGCGCACAGTCTCACCCTGACTATCAAAGTTCAGCGGTACATTCAGCGGCTCTGACAACGTAGACCAGAGCAGATTTCCAGTTGGGCTGAACCATTCCAAATCAATGTGGTCGTCTTCGCCCGTAGCTGCACTATCACGAAAACTGGCTTCAACGTTAACCCGCAGTGCCCCACCTTCAGAATGTGGGTTGGTCGGTTCAATGACGAGCGATCGTCCAACCACCTCCACCACATGATTCAGCGTGTCATCAATGCGCTCAATCAACGTTTCGCGCACGTACAGATAAAAACCACTGGCAAACAGCAGCAGCAGTACTGCGGTCACCGTTGTATACCAAAGTGCAAGCCGACGACGAGTGGTTTGAAACATAGCAATAGGGTAACGCTATCAGCGGTCAGCTATCAGCCATCAGCTACCAGCTTTTCCCTGCCTTCTACCTTCTGCCTCCTGCCCCCTGCCTTCTGCCTTCTGCCTCCTGCCTTCTGCCTTCTGCCTAAAAATCTTCCAGTAACCACTCAGAGCCTCGTTCACCCAGTTCGAGGGGAATGCTGACTGCCTTGCCAAGTCGTGGACGATCGCGCGTTTGCTGGATCGACGTGTGTACTTGCTCTACACTGCCCCACGCTTGCAGGTGCTTAGCGACTTCATTCAGATGCTCCATGTACTCAGCCTCGGTTAAGGGGAAAGATACCTGCTCCAGATACTTCCACATGATCAGAAAAAAAATTTTGCCTTGGGTTCGCCGTAGCTGGATGTCGTAGGAGCGTCCCCACTTGTCTAACAAGATCTGACGTAAATCACTTCCGGTCATAGCGCTGCCATTCCACCACATGATTGCTCTCAGATTCACAAGTTGCGCCACACTCTGCAAGGGGTGTTAAAGGACTCTTCTGCGATCGTTAACATTTCGTATAAGACCAACAATCATCCCAACTATGATGCTAGCGTCAAGAAATGTAATAATCTTAGTGACTTCCTCAGAGAAGCGATCAGCCGCTCTGTGAGACGATTATTGCAGTGTTGAGTGAGCAGTGTCTGCAAGAGGGGCAGGCATCTGAATCCACTCGAGCGCAGCGCTCAGCGAACGCTCAACTCTTTAAGCGTTTACTCAGCCTTGCCAACGCCCTTTCTTAACAGAACTATACGCAGTCATGACACAAATTTCTGGATCTTCAGATGTCCCCGATATTGGTCGCCGCCAATTCATGAATCTTTTAACATTCGGTGCTGTCACTGGTACGGCGCTAGGTGCCCTTTACCCGGTAGTGAAGTACTTCATTCCACCGTCGAGTGGTACTGGTGGCGGCGGTGCCACTGCCAAAGATGCACTGGGTAATGACATTCTAGTCAGTGCTTTTATTGCCAGCCATGCTGCTGGCGACCATGTCCTGTCTCAAGGGCTTAAAGGCGATCCAACCTACATTGTGATCAAAGAAGACAAAGCACTGGCTGACTTCGGGATCAATGCAGTCTGTACGCATCTGGGTTGCGTTGTGCCCTGGAACGCGGCTGAGAACAAGTTCAAATGCCCCTGTCATGGCTCTCAGTACGATAGCAACGGTAAGGTGGTACGGGGTCCAGCACCGCTGTCATTGGCATTAGCACATGCAGCGGTTGTCGATGACAAGGTGAGCTTTACTGCCTGGACTGAGACTGATTTCCGCACTGGTGAAGACCCCTGGTGGGCTTAAACTGGGTGCGTTTGGATCGGGTGCGCTTAGAGATCTGGTGCGCTTAAAGAGTGAATCGTTTGCTGATTGTCCGTTGCTGCTGATTGTCCTTTGCTCATGACACGATCGTTACAGATGAAAAAGATTCTTTTAGAGAGATTAATACCCGCTTCTAGGCTGTGTAAGTCCGTTGTGCTGGCAATGTTGGCGATCGCGGTCTTCCTCACAGGTAGTCTGGCTCTGCCACAAACTGCCTCGGCTTACCCCATCTTTGCCCAGCAGGCTTACGAAAACCCTCGTGAGGCAACAGGACGCATCGTTTGCGCCAACTGTCATCTGGCAGCCAAACCGACCGAAGTAGAAGTGCCTCAGTCCGTTCTGCCCGATTCTGTGTTTGAAGCAGTCGTCAAAATTCCTTACGACCAAACCGTGCAGCAAGTTGTGGGTGGTGGCGATAAAGGACCCTTGAACGTTGGTGCTGTGCTGATGTTGCCCAAAGGCTTTAAGATCGCACCCGAAGACCGCATTCCTGAGGAAATGAAGGAGAAGGTTCAAGACCTCTATTTCCAGCCCTACAGCGAAGATAAAGAAAATATCGTCGTGATTGGTCCGCTGCCTGGAGAGCAGTATCAGGAAATCGTCTTCCCTGTGCTTGCCCCTGACCCCAAGACAGATAAATCTTTGCGCTTCGGTAAGTATGCGGTTCATGTCGGTGGCAATCGCGGTCGCGGGCAGATCTATCCCAATGGTGAAAAGAGCAACAATGCGGTTTACAACGCTTCTGAGGCGGGCACCGTGAGCCAGGTAACAAAACCAGAAGATGGTGGCTATGAGGTCACTATTCAGATGGCAGATGGCAAGACGGTTGTTGATACAATTCCTGCGGGTCCTGACCTGATTATTTCAGAAGGTCAAGAAGTGAAGGCGGGTGATGCACTGACCGTGAATCCAAACGTGGGTGGCTTTGGTCAGGCAGATACCGAAATCGTCTTGCAGAACCCCGATCGCGTGAAGGGTCTACTAGCATTCTTCGGCATCGTTGTTTTATCTCAAATCTTGCTCGTCCTGAAGAAGAAGCAAGTTGAGCGTGTGCAGGAAGCTGAGATGAATTTCTAGTCTCCAGACAACACGTTTATTTCTGTTAGGAACAGGCGATCGTCTGTTCCTTTTTTGTGGCTGCTATTAAAACAGCGATCGTTCACGTTCATTATGAGCTTTTCGACTACGGCGGACGCATTGTTGCGTTTCAAAATGCGGTGCCGCTGCCTTAGTGCTTCTAGTTGTAAAGTATCCGGTCTTGGTGAATCAGTTAAATTTTTGGGCTGTAGGATTGTTTGGATTCGGTACAGTAAGCGATCGAGATCGATCGGTTTCCGAATAAAGTCATCGGCTCCTATATCACCACTATCAGCAGGCGTGGAAGACTATTTGACTGCAATTGATTCGTTGCTTACGTCGTTTCCTGATGATGCATCAATGAGTTTCAAAGCCAAGCTTACGCACTAATCGCCTGAACTCTCGGTTGCGAAGCCTCCGTCCTCACTCAAAACTTTTTAGCCTTTAGCCTCTCCCTGATGAATCGTCTTCACCCATTTCAAACGCTTAGGACGAATGGAGAGGCGCGCGGTTGTCACAGCTACAACTGGAAGCCAGTGGAACATGTAGACTGTGCCAAAAAGAGTATGGAGCAACAGCCGCAGGAATGAGGCAAGCTGCAGATTTGGCTCAACTCGTTTCGGCGGATACTTCCCGTCTTGCGCCAGTCCTGCCTGTCGACTTGTGTTTGTCTGCGATCGAATTTGCCGCAAGCCAGCAACGGTGCCTAAGACCGACAGAGCAAGGGTTAATGTCGTCAATGGACTGACCAGCAGCGGACGATTACGCAAGGCTGACATCAAAAGATCGGGCACGATCGCTGTGGGCAGCAGATACTGAATGACCCAAAACATGAGCAGGTCGATCGTCTTGCGAGTACCCATCCGGTTTTGCAAAATCGGTCGCCAATAGTCGAGATAGCGCTGGTAGCCACCTTCAGCCCAACGACTGCGCTGATGCCAGAGCGCGATCGCCTGCGTAACACCCTCTTCTTCGACGGCAGGCAGCGCCATAAAATCGACATCCCACTGATCGAGATGCAGACGAAATGTGAGATCCAGGTCATCCGTAATGGTTGCTTCGTTCCAGCCGCCGCAACCCTCCAGCGCTTCACGACGGACAAACTGACCATTGCCGCGCAGTTCACCAATGCCACCGATCGCGATCCGCTGCCGCTGGTAAAACGAATCCAACGCCATCTCAGCGACCTGACCCTGAGTCCAACCATTCTCTGAAGCGTTAGACACTGCCTTCCGCACTTGAACAGCACCCAATTCCTCACGCTGGAAGAGCGGCAAAACCCGTCGCAGCATATCTTGCGACACCTGGGCATCCGCGTCAAACACGGCGATGATTTCTCCCTTCGTCAGCGGCAAGACCTGGTTGAGCGCGCCCGATTTGCCACCGCCTGCATTGGCTGGGCGATAAAACACCCGTAGCTGTTCGTACTTCTGCGCCAGTTGCTGCAAGCGAGTCGGGGTTGCGTCCGTACTATTGTCGTCGATGACCCAAAGCTCACAGCAACTGGACGGATAATCTAACTCACAAAGCGTTTTGACTAGCCTGTCAATGACCGACTCTTCGTTTTTCGCCGCCACTAGAATCGATACCAATGGAAAGCGATCGCCCGCTGCTTCCGACAACGGTGCGGGCGCAGACAGCGGACGTGACAACAGAATCCTCGCTGCCTGGATGCCCATCAGCGTCGTTAGACCAACGACGACCCAATAGCCCCAGGCAACAAAATGTAGCGAGATCGTACCGCTCCAGATAACAACGAGCGCGATCGCCGCCCGTCGTCGTCGGTTGTCGCCTCTATAAGGCTCACTCGATGCACTCTCTGCTTCCGGTTGATCAGATAGATCACCAAACAACGAGCCAAGCGGCTCATGCTCGCTGTAAGAATCGTTTTCGGGCCAGGAACTCTCCGGCATAAGTTACTTGATTCAACCACCAATATTTGTCTAAACCTTTGAAGAAGCTCGGGATCAGGTAACACCAAACCGTGCAGCCTTCACACACGGATAGCTTACCTTGAGATTGCCGATACTCTTCCACGACTTCAGACTGTTTATACAGGTCGTAAAGCTGACCGTTAATCGGCAAGCCCGTTTGAGCAAAGTGATAGCAGGGCAATAGCAATTCGTCATTGGGCGAAATGGCAATCACTGCATCGACCGCTTTACAGCGTGGCTTGCTCGTATCGTTGCCGCCTGCTTCAATAAAAGCAAGTGCTGCTTTGTTGTAGCCCACATTACTGTACTGTTTAGCCGCCGCCTCGATCGCCACCACCAGATCTGGGGTTGGATTTTTCTTCGAGTTGTAGTGACTGTGAGCCGTAAACGCTGGATTCAGCCAAACTCGCGCTTCTAGTTGTTGCCCCAGCTCTGCCACTTCGCCAATGCGGTGGTAATTCTGAGCGGTCACCGTATGGTTTAAAACCGGATGTTCGCCCAACGAATGAGCGATCTTTACCGACTCAACCAACGTATCAAAAATCTTCACGCCTCTAGATTGGTCGTGCGTTTCAGCATCGGCACCATCCAGTGAGAAGTTTAGAAAATCGACCAGACCCTGGATTTCTTTCGCCCGTTTAGGGTAAAGAATGGTGTTCGTTGTCATGCTGGTGACAAACCCTTGCTGCTTTGCCTCAGCATAGATTTGCCCAACGTCCGATCGCAACAGTGGCTCTCCGCCTGTGAAGTCTACGTATCTGACATTGAGTCGCCTTAAATCGGCTAAATTGCGACGAATGGTGTCAAAATCCGCTTCTTTTTTCGGCTCTAGTGCCCAAATGTCGCAGAAATGACACCGAGCGTTACATCGGTAAGTTAGATAGTAATTTGCAGCCAGAGGTGCCATAAATTGTTTAACGTTTAGTCCGCGCTGAAATCACAATAGGGCGATCGCGTGAGGAATACAAGCCATTAACTATAGAGTATTTTGAGGACAACTTCTTGGGATGAGCCTCACAAATCGATCAAACGCTTAACCGCTAGCAACGGTAGTGTTTCACTGGCGCGTCATCAGGGTAAGCCGTCTTACACACTGTTTGTGCGTTACTGCCCGTTTTTTTAGGGCATACTACGGCTATGAGCACTGAACTGCGCTAGCGATCGCTGTGAGGCATTGACTCAACGCAACCTGTGATAGACCTTAACTCTCCGGCTTCTGTGAGCCGCCTTCATCCGTTACTCTAACGAACTTCCAACTTGACCGCACTTTAGGAAGATTGAGCATGTCCATCGACAAACTTCAACCCGCTGCCAATCAGCACGTCGGCGTTTATGTACCCTATTACCCACAGGCAGGCAAGCGATCGCAACTGCCCCTGGCAATTAGCCTTTACCAAAAAGGGGCGTTAGAAGGGCAACGCAAAATCGAGGGCGGTGAGAGTATCCCCTTTATTGCCACCTGGAATGTCTCAACGTTGCCCGCTGACTTAACCCGTTGCCGCATTCAGTTTGACGGCAACTCAGAACTGAGCTACGAACTCATGATGGCGAACTTTGAGTTCATCGATTTTCTCATCGAGGTGATCATGAACTTCAACCGCGTTCGCCTCGCAGACTTTTCGCAGTCGTTTTATCGCAAGCTGATGCGGTATGACGATTAGAGGTCGTGGAAGTAAGGGCAGGGGAGGCGGGGGGCAGAGGAGGCAGGGGGCAGAGGAGGCAGGGGGCAGAGGAGGCAGGGGGCAGAGGAGGCAGAAAAGGCAATTCAGCACTCAAAGTTCTCTAGCATAAAGCTTTTGGCATCGAAGAAACGTGAAGCGTACCTAACGGTTCAGCAGCACGAAGCGCTACGCAAAACTCTTGCTCTGCTCCCCTCGCTCCTTCTGCTCCCCTCGCTCCCTCTGCCCCATTTCCCTCATGGACATTCTCCAGATTCTCAAAGACGACTACCAGCGCTTTCCGATCGACCAGACGTACAGCATCTACGCTGAGGATGTGTATTTCAAAGATCCGACGAGCGAGTTTCGGGGGGTCGATCGCTACAAAAAGACGATCGCCTTCGTCCAGACCTGGTTTCGTCACTGCAAAATGGATTTGCACAGCATCCAACAGTCTGACAACACCATTCGCACTGACTGGACATTGAGTTGGAACACGCCGCTTCCCTGGAACCCTCGCATCACCATTCCTGGTTGGAGCGACCTCACCCTTAATGCAGATGGCATGATCGCCTCTCATATCGACTACTGGCATTGTTCGCGTCTGGATGTGCTGAAGCAGCACTTTCTGCTGAAAACTCGATAAAGTAAAAGAACGTAAACAATTCTCAGCAAAGGTTCGATCGCCATGCGCGTAATTTTGATGACGGGCAAGGGAGGCGTGGGCAAAACCTCCGTTGCGGCGGCGACTGGACTGCGCTGTGCTGAACTGGGCTACCGCACTCTCGTTCTCAGCACCGACCCCGCTCACTCCCTGGCAGACAGTTTTGACCTGGAACTGGGACACGATCCTAAGCTGGTGCGCCCTAACTTGTGGGGAGCCGAGCTGGATGCGTTAAAGGAACTGGAAGGCAATTGGGGAGCCGTGAAGCGCTACATCACACAGGTCTTGCAGGCACGTGGCATGGACGGTGTACAGGCAGAAGAACTGGCAATCCTCCCTGGCATGGACGAGATTTTCGGCTTGGTGCGGATGAAGCGCCACTATGACGAAGGCGAATACGATGTGCTGATCATCGACTCTGCGCCTACAGGGACGGCATTACGGCTGTTGAGCCTGCCTGAAGTGGGCGGTTGGTATATGCGGAAGTTCTACAAACCGTTTCAGGGAATTTCGGTTGCCTTGCGTCCGCTGGTGGAGCCGTTTTTTCGACCGATCGCAGGGTTCTCCCTCCCTGACAAAGAAGTAATGGACGCGCCTTACGAGTTCTATGAGCAAATTGAAGCGCTAGAGAAAGTGCTGACCGATGCCACCACAACGTCGGTGCGTTTAGTGATGAACCCCGAAAAAATGGTGATCAAAGAATCGCTCCGTGCCCATGCCTATCTGAGCCTGTATAACGTGGCAACCGATATGGTCGTAGCAAACCGTATTCTTCCTGATTCGGTTTCTGACCCATTCTTCCTGCGCTGGAAGGAGCAGCAGCAGCAGTATCGCCGCGAAATCCACGAAAACTTCTCGCCACTGCCCATCAAAGAAGTGCCGCTCTATTCCGAAGAGATGTGTGGATTGGCAGCGCTCGATCGCCTCAAAGATACCCTGTATCCCAACAACGAAGATCCTGCCCAGGTTTATTACAAAGAAACGACGCTGCGAGTGGTGCAAGACAAACAGCAGTACAGTCTTGAGGTCTATCTACCTGGCATTGAGAAACACCAAATCGAACTGAGCAAATCCGGCGATGAGCTAAACATTCGCATTGGCAATCATCGCCGTAACCTAGTGCTGCCACAGGCATTAGCCGCGCTGGAACCTGCAGGAGCAAAGATGGAAGACGACTACCTCAAAATCCGCTTTGCCGACGCGGTGAAGGCTTGAGCATGAAACAGAGGTAATTCGGTTGCGATGGTACGTGACGATCGTACTAAATGCGATCGCACTAAAATAGGAGCACCCCAGCCTGCTTTGACAGAAGCTGTGGCATTGGTTGGAATGACTAGGCTAACCGCAATGACAACCGCTATCCAAAAGCTCACCTTTGAGGCATACCTCGCCTATGACGATGGTACAGACACTCGTTATGAACTCGTTGATGGGGAACTGCGCCCGATGAGTTTGGGGACAGGGAAGCATGGAGCGATTGCAGAATTTCTCAACGACCAATTTAAAGATGAAATTAGCCGAACGGGATTGCCGTGGACGGCTAAAGATATGCGAATTGGTGTGCGCTCTCCTCGTGGGGGACGGTGGGATACGTCACGTATTCCTGATGTAACCGTGCTATTGCGCGATCAATGGGACGGAATGGCAGATCGTGAAGCCGTGATTAATCTCAATGAACCGCCACCGTTACTGGTTGTAGAAGTGGTGAGCGAGTCTACAAAATCGGCAGACTACCGCGCTAAGTATAGTGAATACAGCGTTTTAGAGATTCCTGAATACTGGATTGTTGACCCGCTAGAAGGAAGGGTAACAATCTGTCAGTTGAACGAAGGTCGCTACGATGAGTCTGTTTTTGCAGGAGAAGCTTTGATTGAATCTCCTACCTTTCCAGCTTTACAGTTAATAGCTATGCAGATTCTCGCAGGAAAACTATAACATCAGCGATCGCCCATCTTATTCAAATGGTTGCAGCAGTGCTTCCTAGCAATTCGTTACGGTATAGTGATGGCGCTGTTTCAGAATAGTTGAGTGCACGAACCATTTCAAAGCGCTGACCCGCACGATCGACAAGGTGCTCACTTCATGCTGAAGGAAATCTACGAGCAGCCAGAGGTGGTGCGTCGATGCTTGGCAGCGTATCTCAAACCGGATTGGGACGGCAATCAGGAGACTGCCTTGCAATCCAGTCCATTTAACTTTATGTTGCCGGACGCGCTCTTTGCTAGTGTGGCAGAGATCCAGATTGTGGCGTGTGGTACCAGTCGTCATGCGAGTCTGGTTGCGCAGTACTGGTTGGAGCAGTTGGCGGGCATTCCCACCAGAGTCCGATCGGCATCCGAATTTGTCTCTGCACCGTTTCCGTTGACCGCAAACACGCTGACGATCGCCGTGACTCAATCGGGCGAAACGGCGGATACGTTAGCCGCGATCGCAGTAGCAACAACTCGTCGATCGCAAGCAGAAGGCTCGTTGCCATCCTGGTTGCTCGGCATCACAAACCAGCCGGAAAGTTCGCTGACAAAGGCAGTGGATTACACTCTTCTGACGTTTGCTGGCACGGAAATTGGAGTTGCCGCAACGAAGACTTTTATCGCTCAACTGGTTGTCTTTTACTGTCTGGCGTTAGAGTTTGCCGTTCGTCGTCAGGTCTCAGCACAACCTCTGTCAGCGCAACAGTTGGGAGACACGATCGCCGCGTTGCGATCGTTGCCTGATCAGATCGAAGCCATCCTCAAACAGCAGCGCGAATTGATTCAGGTCATTGCCCAAACTTTTGCAGACGTGAACGATTGCATCGTCATCGGTCGCGGTATTAGTCGAGCGATCGCGCTGGAAGGCGCACTCAAGCTCAAAGAAACGACCTACATCCATGCGGAGGGCTACGCAGGCGGTGAGTTTATGCACGGACCGATCGCGCTGTTAGATGCGAAGGTGCCAGTGATTGCGATCGCGCCTGCTGGCAGTGTTTATGCATCAATGCTCACCAATGCACAGAAAGCAAAGTCTAATGGAGCGCCGTTAATTGGCATTACGAATGTGACTGAGCCATCCGATCGCGCTGAGTTCGACCACTCAATCACTGTGCCTGCGATCGACGAACTGCTTTCGCCGTTTCTCACCGTGGTGCCGCTGCAATTGCTGGCATACACGATCGCGGTGCAGCGTGGGCTGGATGTCGATCGACCGAGAAACATCACGAAAACGCTAACCAGTTAAGTGGAAGCGAGCAAACACTCTTTTACCCCAGAAGCGTTTCTATTTCCGCATCTGTGAAGCTAAATTGCCTAAAGATGCGCAAAACGTAAGCAGGCGACATTTCTCTTGCTCCCATATCGATTGGTACTACCCGAAGCGTGTCGCCAGCAGTACGTTTATACAAGCAATGATCTCCTTTCCCTTCTCGATAAAAGCTGCAACCTCCCTGTTCCAAGAGTTTGATTAACTGCTTCGGTTTGAGAGAGGGAATATTTTTAGGCATACACTGCCCTGAATTCATAAACCTCTGACGTTGGTTCCTTTGCCTCTATAGTCAGAAATTCATGCAGTTCATTGATTGCAACGGGTGACTGAGGCACGCTGACTTCAGCTTCATCAACCGCTTGCAACGATTCAATCGCCGCTTGCAGCTTTTCGATCGCTGCGTCCTGGGTTATGCCTTGACCAACAATGCCATTTTCCAGGCACAACGAAACCCAATACCCGGCACTCTGTCTCAAAACAACGGTATAAAAATTCATGACTGTGTACCTGAGCTAATGTGCCTTCAAGTTGCAAAATCTGGGTGCTGAGATGTCAGTTGCATAGCGTTGCCCATACAACTTGTCATGCGATTAGCTTACCAACTCAGGAGCTATAGCCAAATTGTATCCTTCAGTACTCGTCCAATGGTTGCTCACCACATTGGCGTTACGTAAGAGTGATCTGTTCTTCAGCCTGCTCTCCACTAGCAAGAAATTTGTCACAATAGCTGCATCGGCTGGCATCAAGGCAGCTAGAACGGACGTAATGAGAGGGAGACGCGCTTGGATACTTTCATCAGTTTGCTGCTGGGCGTAAGCTTGAGTGCTGCCTGTGGCTTCAGGGTCTTTGTACCGTTACTGCTAGTGAGTGCAGCGGCGATCGTCGGGCATCTAGACTTGCCCACGAATGTGGCATGGGTTGGCACGGATCATGCACTAATCGCGTTTGCGGTTGCCAGCAGCTTAGAGATTGCAGGCTACTACATTCCCTGGTTTGATCATCTGCTCGACACGGTTGCGACACCGTTAGCCATTGTTGCGGGAACAGTGGTAACTGCTGCTACAGCGCCGGATATGAGTCCGTTGGCGCAATGGACGTTAGCGGCGATCGCGGGTGGTGGTGCGGCTGGCTTGACGAAGGGACTGCTCAACGTGTTACGCATTGGCTCGACTGCCACATCCGGCGGCTTGACGAATCCCATTCTTTCGACGATCGAGCTTGTTGCCTCGGTTGGGCTATCAGTGCTGGCGCTGACGTTACCCGCTTTAACAGGGATTGTGGTCGTCGTTGTGCTGCTGTTTGCCGCTTACAAGCTGTGGCGCTTCTTCTTCAAAGGTCAGCCTCAGACAGGCGCGATCGATGAAGCAACGCAGTAAATCACTCTCGAGCACTGAGCCTCTTGTATCGATAAGGGCGATCGAAGGGTTGCGCCTGATACTCTGAGGTTCGTGTGCGATGCTCCGAGGTTGGTGGGTGATGCTCTGAGGTTCACGCGTGATGCTCCGGAGGTTCGTCGATGATGTTCTGAGCATGGACGACGATACTCTGAGCATGGACGACGATACTCTGAGGTTCACGCACGATACTCTGAGGTTCACGCACGATACTCTGAGCATGGACGACGATACTCTGAGCATGGATGACGATACTCTGAGCATGGATGATGATGTTCTGAGGTTCACGCACGATACTCTGAGCATGGACGACGATACTCTGAGCATGGACGACGATACTCTGAGCATGGACGACGATACTCTAAGGTTCGTGCGCGAGTAGTAAAGTCTCATCGACGAGGATGAAAGGCTCGTTGGCGAGAATCAAAGAAACCGGGTTTCTGGACGCAACTTGGAGGGTCGATCGCATCACTTCGTGGAGAAACCCGATTTCTGGATACGGTGGAGTAGAAAAGAGCTACAGCAAGTTGGCAAACCCTGCCTGCTTAAAGTGGCGATCGGACGTGAATGCCTGAGTAAGCTGCTGCTGCGACATGACGACAAAACTAATGCAATCGGTGAGTCCCCACTCTTTATCAGGGCGTTGGCTGTAGAGTGTCCAGCCTTCAAAGAGTAGCGTTTGACTAACAGGAATGATTTCTAATCTGTTAAGAACTCGAAGGCGCTTAACGTATGCAACAGTCACTTCGCGACTCGCGGGACTTGATAAGGCATCAGCAACTTCCAGCAGTACAAACTCGGTTGTCACCAGAGAGACGTTTTGTTGTTGAAAGCTCATCATGAGTTGCTTCGCGGTTTGATGCAACGAATCTCGGCTGTTTAGCAACGCAATCCAGGCAACAGCATCAACAAAGATTCGCTTCAAGGATACGGTTCTCGCTTGGGTGTGCCATGAATGTAGTGGTCATGCTGGTGGGCTAAGTCTTCAATCCCGGTATCGACAGCATGTGCATCAATAAATGTCATCAAGTCGTTCCAGGATGAGTCGTCGATCGGTTGAGGGCTTTCTGTTTCCTCTTCCACGAACGTAATCACGACCTGCTGCCCATCGTGTCCTTCGATGGGTTCAGTGGGGTGAATCACCCCGTTTTGCACAGTGCCTTTGATCGATCGCATACACTAAACCTGCTAATGCGCTTCTCTATTCATGCTCTATTCATATAATAAAGTCTCATCGACGAGGATCAAAGGCTCGTTGGGGAGGATAAGAGAAACCGGGTTTTTGGATATATCTTGAAGGGGCGATCGCAGCACTTCGTAGAGAAACCCGGTTTCTGGAGGCTGGGTCTATTGCTGCATGATCGATCGCAACCCCTCAAGGTTTTCACGAATTCTTACTGTACTGGGATGGGTTGCCCCTAGTTGCCGCTCTACAATGTCTAGCGCCTGCACGTAAAGCGGTTCGGCTTCGCTGTATTGCTCCTGAGATGTGTAGAGTTTTGCTAGGTTGTTGAGATTAGTTGCCACATTGGGATGGTCTTCACCCATCAGGTGTTTACTCATCTCCAGCGCCTGCACGTAAAAGAGTTCGGCTTCGCTATACCGCCCCTGCAATGTGTAGAGATACGCCAAGTTGTTGAGGCGAGTTGCTACAACCGGATGGTCTTCACCTAGCAGGCGTTTATCCATGTCCAGCGCCTGCACGTAAAAGAGTTCGGCTTCGCTGTAACGTCCCTGCGACGTATAAAGCATTGCTAAGTTGTTAAGATCAGTTGCCACATCGGGATGTTCCTCACCCAGCAGGCGTTTCCTCGTTGCTAGCGCTTGCATGTGCAGCGGTTCGGCTTCGCTATATCGTCCCTGAGATGTGTAGAGCACTGCTAAGTTATTGAGACTTTGTGCCACATCAGGATGAGCGTCACTTAGCAGTCGCTTTCTCATTTCCAGCGCCTGCACATACAACGGCTCTGCCTCACTGATACGTCCCTGCGATTGATAGAGGGATGCTAGGTTGTTGAGACCGATTGCCACATCAGGATGTTCCTCACCCACCAGATGTTTGTCCATTTCGAGTGCTTGCAGGGACAGCGGTTCTGCCTCGCTGTATCGCCCCTGAGTACGATAAAGTAGTGCTAAATTGTTAAGACTGTTTGCCACATCGGAATGGTCTTCACCTAGCAGTCGCTTTCTCATTTCCAGCGCCTGCACGTACAGTAGTTCGGCTTCGCTGTAACGTCCCTGGTTGTCATAAAGCCTACCTAGCCAGTTCAAGCTGTTTGCCAGATCGGTTTCCTGACCAAGCTGTGTTTGCAAATCAGCGGCTCTGCGAAAGTAGTCAACTGCCTGCGCCGCTTCCTGCTGATAATCCTGTGCCTCGCCTCGTTTCAACCGATTAAAGTAGACTTCTCCCATCTGGCTATATAGCGTTGCCAGCAGCGGGTCTTTGGGCTGTCGTGCTTCCGTCTGAGCAATCAGCGCCTTCAAATCTTCCAGGGGCAGCAGATAATCATCGTCAGTGGGTAAGTCAAACCCTTCTAGGACAGGACGGATTGCTTCAATCTCGCTGCTTCGTACGGCACCTGTTTTTTTAGAGGTGAAGCGAAACACCCCTTTACGCCAGCTCCAGAAGTCGGGGGCATGGCGGGCAAGTTGTGCCAAAAGCTGGTGTGTCACCCAGAGGACAATGGGAAAGTGAAAGTCGCGCAGTGCTTCCCGCGTCCACTGGAGGTAGCCGAAGAAGATTTCCTGCTCGGAGCGCTCTTCGCCCAGCTTGAGGAAGAAGAGTTGCTCAGCTCCGGTGATGGTGACAACTGCTCTACCACCATTGCGAAGATACTCGTCTTCCTGCACCTTATTTCTAATCGTCTGTGTGAGGCTGGGCTCGCCGCGAAGGATGGGTAGATGATAGTGGCGGATGTCGGGAGCGAGTTCGGCTTCGTAGCGGCTGATAATCTCGTCGCGCAGGCGGCTATCATCGCAGACAGCAAGCAGCAGGCTCAAGGTGCCTTCACCCGCTTCTATGCTGACGATCAACTCTTCGTAAGCATCCTCGTTTTGCTGATCGGGGTCTACCCGGTTTGCGGTGGACATGAATTGACCTTCCTTGCCGTTGCTAGACGCTTGCTCCCCTCTGATCTCCTCTTTCAAAAGCTACCGTGTAGACACAAGTCCCACGTATCCGATCCTTGGGGGGCAGCCCCCCAAACCCCCCGAATTCAGGGGACGGTTGCGTCCCCCGAACCCCCTCCAAAAGGGGTTATTAGTAAGAAGTGGAAGAGCGCTTCGCATTGCAGAGGAGCATAGAGATTGTGTTCTGCCGTATCGTGTAAATTAATTATTGCTACCCACCTCAACACTCTTGTTCGAGGGGTGTGGGGGAGTTAGGACCCCACGTAGCGGGGGCACGGGGGGAAGTCCCCCGGTAAGATTTGCCAACGAAGCTCGATATACACATGCGATCGTTTTGTCATTTAAATCAACCCCCGATCGCTCAACAACTCAACGACGATCGGATGCACGTCATACCAGGCTTTGCGGTTGCGGTACTCCAGCACGTGCAGCCCATGCAACAAGTCTAGAAACTCTTTCTGAGTGGGGTCATCGGGCATTAACTCGTTGTAGACTGCTTGCAAAATACCGTAATCGGCTTTGCCCAACTGCAAGGCAAAATCATTGCGGAGGTTGTTGACGGCTTCATCCAGAATCGCTGGCTTGATTGTGATGTCCTGACGCTCGACCGTGTTGTCTCGGCTCTCCCGCCGAATTTGCAGCAGACACAGCCGACAGCATCCGGTCGCAATTCTCATCAGCTCTCGCAATACGCCACCGCTATAAAAAACGAGCCTTTCAGCAACCTGTCGATCGAGTAAATGGGCAGGAATGCGCTTATGCAGAATGGCACACAAGATGTCTAAAACCTCTGGGTTGAGTGGGGCATTGGGCTGGTGTACCTCTTCTTTCGGCAGCAGCTTCAGCACGGGCATCCGGATGATGCGATCGTTCATCTCTGACTGAATCATGGGCAGGATTTCCTTATCCCGCAGTGCCGCGATTGGAATCGTATAGATGATATGAAACCCCGGTAGACACAGTGCTTTGATGTTGTCTTTGAAGATGGGCTTGACCACCGCTAAGTCGAGCTTATCCAGGTCATCAATGATGACGACGATCGTCTCTTTCTTTGCCGCTGTCCGAATGGTTGCCGCGATCGTATTCAGTTGCCCCACCAGTTCCGAGGCGTTGCGTTCAAACTTCTGCTTGATTTCTTTGCGTGTACTCGCATTGGTGAGCAGTTTGAGTTCAATCAGTTTGAGTAAATTCAAGCCGAAGGATGCCTCTCCTTTGACTTCTTTCACATCGGTTTGAGTTTGTTCGGCAAACCACCGATACAGCGCGTCCTGAGTCGCTTGAGAGATGGGAATCGGCGGCTGGCTTGTTTCGGCAAACCGCATGAGCTTCACCGCGATCGCAAACAGAATGTTCACATGGTCAATATCAGAGTTTTCGACCGTATCCGCGATGGAAAACATCACAACTACATAGCGATCGTTCAGCACAGGACTCCGGCTCAGGGTCGCTAACAGCGTCGATTTACCGCAGCCCCGGTGCCCCGAAAAAATCACCTTACTGTCAGCCGTGTCGCTATCCTCAATTAGTTGTTCCAGTTCCGCAAGGATGTTGCCGCTGTAGTCCACCCGAAACCGATCCAGATCTTTTTGATCGAGCAGTGGTCCCAGTTCGAGGTTGCGGTATGCGGTTTGAAACTCGGTAAGCAGTGATTCAGCCATGACCAACGTTAGAACGAACTACGCTTATCATCGTTCATGCTTCAGAGGGTATCGCATTTTGTTCACGAACAACGTAGCCGTAGGATGAGCAAAAGGGCTTGTCTGTGCCCATTGCTGTGGGTCATCGTGCGTGGGCTTGCAAGGCTTTGCCCACCGTACTTTGGTTGGTTTGCAAAAGTCGTCGTAGGATGAGCAAAAGGGCTTGTCTGTGTCCATTGCTGGGAGTCATCGTGCGTGGGCACGCAAGGCTTTGACCACCCTACGTTGGTTGGTTTGCAAAAGTCGTCGTAGGATGAGCAAAAGGGCTTGTCTGTGCCCATTGCTGGGAGTCATCGTGCGTGGGTACGCAAGGCTTTGCCCACCCTACGTTGGTTGGTTTGCAAAAGTCGTCGTAGGAGGGGCAAAAGGGCTTGTGTGTGCCCATTGCTGGGAGTTATCGTGCGTGGGCACGCAAGGCTTTGCCCACCCTACGTTGGTTGGTTGTTGTCTAGAGGGCATCATCGATGAAACAGTGTCATGCTTGAATAACAGTTACGTTTGAAGCCACGCTGTGGCTATTGGGAGCAGCGGTATTTCCTACCTTTAGCAGGCGGTTCCCACTACCGCAGGACAGACGCAACGCGGGCGATCGCTCCCTACAGTAGAGATGTGTCCACTTTAGAGAGCGACAGTTCAGTCATGGCTACTCACGATAACGACGGTTTCAACGTCTTCCTTGGTATGGCGCGACAAACGTCGCAGGCGATCGCCGATACACTAAAGGATGCTTCGACAGCTGCGGGAGAAACGTTTGGGAACTCGTTGCATCACTTTGTGGCGCAAGGGACAGAGACGGTTGGTAAAGTCGTGACACCGATCGCTACAAGCCCATTCATCAAATTTGCAACTAAGGTTCCTGGTGTGAGCTGGCTGATGGCAGCGTTGGGGCAAGTGGATGTCGATGCCGTTCAGCGTGATGTGGCAGAATTGCGACTGAAGTATCCGCTCGATCGTGATGATGAGCTGGCGCAGCGAGTCATTGCAGACACAGCCTGGAAAGCGGCTGGGATCGGGTTAGCAACAAACTTTATTCCGCCCCTCGCGCTGATGCTGTTTGCCGTTGACTTTGGCGCGATCGCGGCACTACAGGCTGAGATGATCTATCGCATTGCGACGATCTACGGCTTTTCGTCGATCGACCCTACACGGCGTGGTGAGGTGCTGACACTGTGGGGCTTGTCGATGGGAGGCTCCGAAGCGGTTAAAGTGGGACTGAGCGTTGTTGAATTAGTGCCTGTCTTAGGAGCAGCCGTGGGTAGTGCGGGTAACGCGGCGATTCTGTATGGTCTTGGTGCCGCTGCCTGTCGCTTTTATGAGGCAAAGCGGCGATCGATGTCAGAAGTCTGAGCGGTCTGACAAGGCAGAGGGCAGAAGGCAGAGGGCAGGAGGGGCACAGTTTTCCTCCTGCCTTTTGCTTTAAAACCTCAGAACTTTGCCGCACTCAACCGAGAACCGCTATATCACCTTGAGACGCAGCGATATCTTCCCATAGAGAAACCCGGTTTCTGTACCAGAACACCGATAGAATAGAATGCTCTCTCGCATTGACCAGGATGAGTTGGTTCTCTAATGCCTGACACTCGATGGCGCTTTGCAACGCATTCTCTAGTTCTGTTCTGTCTTTGTTGCTTGCTGGCAATCAGTTGTCAGCGTTCCACGCCCGTCTTGCAATCGCCAACCAGTGGCAGTGGACGCATTACACTCGGCACGACCGCTACCATCAACACGCTTGATCCGGCAGATGCCTACGGTACGTTTCCCAGCAGTTTGCTCTATAACCTGAGCGATCGCCTCTACACCTATAAACTTGGCACCACTGAGCTAGAACCTCAACTGGCAACGGCGTTACCAACGGTCAGCGCGAACGGTTTAACGTATACGATGCCTTTGCGACAGGGCGTTGTGTTTCACGATGGCACCCCCTTTAACGCGAAAGCAATGGCGTTTTCTCTGGAGCGCTTCATTCAAAACGGAGGTGCGCCGTCATCTCTACTGTCAAGCTTGGTGGATACCGTTAAGCCCACGACTGACGATGAGTTGACCATTACGCTGAAAAAGCCCTTTGCAGCCTTTCCGTCTCTGTTGGCGTTCTCAGGTGCGTGCGCTGTATCGCCTCAAGCGTACGAAATTAAACCAGGCTCGTTCAAACCAGAGACATTGGTGGGGACTGGACCTTACAAGCTCGTGACCTACGGCACCGATTTGCTGCGGTTCGATGCCTTTGAGCAGTACTGGGGTAAAAAGCCTGCGAACAAAGGCGTTGATATTCAGTTCTTCTCCAGTCCGGCAAATCTGTACAATGCTTTCCGTACAGGCGCAGTTGATGTCGCGTACCAGAGCCTTGCGTTGGATCAGGTGCGAAATTTACAGCAAGGCGCGGCGACAGGTGGTTGGCAGGTGTTTGAGCAAGCGGGCAGCGGGATTGATTATCTGACGCTCAATCTCAAATCGCCACCGCTGGATCAGCTTGAAGTGCGACAGGCGATCGCCGCCGTCATGGATCGTCCACTGCTACAAAGCCGCATTTTTCTAGGACAAATTGATCCGCTTTATAGCCTGATCCCCACGACGCTGGCAGAACAAAAGCCTGTCTTTAAAAACCCTTACGGCGATAGCGATCGCGCCAAAGCTACTGCGTTTCTCACCAAAGCAGGTTACTCCGCCACCAAGCCACTCAAGGTTGAGTTCTGGTATCGATCGAATGTCATTAATGATCAACTTGCTGCTATTACTTTACGAGCTGCTGCAAAGAAACGGCTTGGTGGACTGATGCAGATTGACCTCAAAAGTATTGAATCGACGACAGCCTACAAGAATCTGGACAAGGGCGTTTACCCCATGTTTTTGCTAGATTGGACACCCGATTTTCTCGATTCTGACAACTACATACAGCCGTTTCTAGAATGCACGCAAGGCTCTGCTGCCGCTGGTTGTACCGAAGGCTCAAGTGCGCTACAGGGATCGTTTTACTATAGCGATCGCGCCAACCAACTGATTGACCAGAGTCGTAAAGCCCAAAACCCTACCACGCGCAAACAACTCTTCGCTGAGCTTCAGGATTTGCTTGCCCAAGATGTGCCGTTCATTCCCCTCTGGCAAAATAAAGACTACTTGTTTGTTCAGAAATGGATTCAAGGAGCCAGCCTGGAAGTCACGCAAAAGGTGCCGTTTTGGACGCTTCGGAAAGCTTAAGCCTCTGCTGAGAGCTGATTCGTCAAAGAGGCTGATGCCAGACTCAGTGAAGCTTTATGGAGCATAGCTATCCCGTCAACCAAAAAGTGGTACGCAAAACATGTGCCCTTAATAAAGGATCAGCAGAAAATTCGTGAAAAATCGTAGGATGAGTGTCACTAGCGAATCTCTTAGCCTTGCTTACTGACAGTCCACACAACGATTCAGTCACCTGACTACGCTGCTGCCGTCATGAATAATCTCAACCCGATCGTGCCCAATCAGATATTGATTTTGTTTGCTCATCCAGCCCTGGAAAAGTCACGGGTGAACCGACGGCTGATTCAGGCTGTGCAAGGGTTGGAGTCTGTGCTGATCCACGACTTGTATGAGGTCTACCCCAACTTTCAGATCAACGTTAAAGCAGAGCAAGACCTTCTCCTGGCGCACGATATCATCGTTTTTCATCATCCGTTTTACTGGTACAGCAGTCCAGCGATTCTCAAGGAGTGGCAGGATCTGGTGCTAGAACATGGCTTCGCCTACGGGGAGGGCGGTACGGCACTACAAGGTAAAAAGTTTCTCACTGCGATTACGACGGGTGGTGACAAGAAAGCCTACTGTCAGGAAGGCTATAACCGCTTTACGATTCGGGAACTGCTGGTACCGTTTGAGCAAACAGCGCGTCTCTGCGGGATGGAGTATCTGCCGCCCTTTGTGGTGCAGGGCACTCATAGCCTGCAAGAACGCCATCAAATTGACCAACATGCAGCCGACTACCGCGCTATCATCACGGCGCTGCGTGACGACACCATTCATTGGGAGCAGTTACGGCAAGTGAATCACTGGAATCTCAACCTCGATCGAGTGCTGAAACTGCCGGAGGTACCACACCATGCATAACGAGGGTTTCTTCTTTCAGGCGTTTGTGTATCTGGTAGCGGCGGTGGCATCGGTGCCGATCGCCAAACGCTTGGGACTCGGTTCCGTGCTGGGCTACCTGATTGCAGGCGTAATTATTGGTCCCTTTGCCTTAAAGTTTGTCGGTGGTGGCGAAGGCGAGGATGTCATGCACTTCGCTGAATTTGGCGTGGTCATGATGCTGTTTTTGGTGGGCTTGGAACTGCAACCCTCACTGCTCTGGCGCTTGCGTGTTCCGATTTTGGGCTTAGGTGGCTTGCAAGTGTTGGTGACAGCGCTAGTGATAGCGGCGATCGGTCTCCTGGCAAAACTCCCCTGGCAAACGGCACTGGCAGTGGGTTTGATTCTGGCACAGTCGTCAACGGCGATCGTTCTGCAAACCCTGAACGAAAAAGGGTTAACGAAAACGCAAGCCGGACAGTCTGCCTTTTCGGTGCTGCTGTTTCAAGATATTGCTGTGATCCCCATCCTGGCATTCTTGCCGCTGCTGGCGATGCCGATCGCCTCGGCAATGGCAAGCAGTGACCTTATCTTTGTAGCGGCAGAAGCGGAAGCTCAGAGCGCAGCGTTACCCGCATGGCAACAAGCGCTGCTGGTTATCGGCACTGTGGGCGGCATCATTTTGGGGGGACAGTTTCTCACGCGTCCCATCTTTCGCATCATTGCCAAAACGCAGCAGCGAGAGATTTTTACAGCTATGGCGTTGCTGCTAGTGGTTGGTATTGCACTGGCGATGCAGCAGGTGGGTCTGTCGCCTGCACTGGGCACCTTTGTAGCAGGGGTGGTGCTGGCGGAGAACGAGTATCGTCACGAGTTGGAAAGCGATATCGAACCCTTTAAGGGTTTGCTGCTGGGACTCTTCTTTATCTCGGTGGGAGCCAGTATCAACTTTAATTTGCTCATGCAGCAACCGTTGTTGATTTTGGGTTTGGTGCTTGCGTTGGCGATCGTCAAATTCACCGTTCTGGTCGGTCTGGGGAGGATCTTTCGGCTGGATCTGAGTCAAAGTTTACTGTTTGGCTGCGCGCTGGCACAAGGCGGCGAGTTTGGCTTCGTGCTGTTCTCCTTTGCGACTCAAAATAAGGTGCTTACTGACGATGTAGCGGGACCGTTGGTCGTAGCAGTAGCGCTTTCAATGGCACTGACCCCGTTGATTATGATCATCAACGATCGGCTCATTCAACCGCGCTTTATCGCTGCCGAAATCGAAGAAGAAGCCGATGAAATTGATGACAACGAGAACCCTGTCATCATCGCTGGCTTTGGGCGCTTTGGGCAAATTGTGGGTCGGTTGCTGATTGCCAACGGCTTTAACGCGACCGTCCTGGATCACAGCCCCACTCAAATCGATCTGCTGCGCCGCTTTGGCTTTAAGGTTTTTTACGGGGATGCATCCCGAATTGATTTGCTTCATGCCGCTGGGGCACGACAGGCAAGGCTTTTTGTGGTTGCGATTGACGATCGCGAACGATCGCTCCACATCGTTGAACTTGTGCAGAAGCACTTCCCTCATCTGAAGATCTTGGCACGTGCGATCGATCGCCGTCATGCCTATGAGTTCATTCAACGCGGCGTAGAAGTGGTACAGCGCGAAACCTTTGACTCTGCACTAGCAATGGGAGAAGAAACCCTCAAACTCCTGGGGATTCGTGCTTATAAAGCGCATCGCTCTACCCGCATCTTTAAAGAGCATGATGAGGAAGCCCTCTGGGAGATGGCAAACCTGAAAGACGATACCGTCCGGTTGGCACGATCGCAGCAGCTCAGGCGAGATCTTGAACGCGTGCTGCAAGCAGACGATGAGGAAATGACTCAGGATGTCGATCGTGCATGGGATACCTCTGCACTAAGGAAAGAAACGTGATTGAGTTGAAACGTTGTTGGTTGTTAGTTGTTAGAAGGAGTCAGAAGAAAAACTTCCCCTACTCCCGACTCCCGACTCCCGACTCTCCACTCCCCACTCCCCACTCCCCACTCCCCACTCCCATGCCTGATGCTGCCGTCTCCTGGCAAATCCAACCGATCGTCGCTCTGCCAGAGTGGTTTGTGCAGGCTGTAGACCCATATACGCCAACACTGCCTGAGCCGTACGTGGCTCAGCTACTGTGGCAACGCGGTATCCAAGACCGGGAAACATTGGCGAGTTTTCTCAAGGCTGACTATTATCAACCTGCCAGCCCTTTTGCGTTTGGGCAGGAGATGCAGTGGGCAGTAGAGCGGTTGCAGCAGGCACGCAGGCACGAGGAGACGATCGCTATTTGGGGTGATTTTGATGCCGATGGCGTAACGGCAACGGCAGTGCTGTGGGATGGGTTAGGGCAATTTTTTGTCCCGCAGCAAACGCTATTTTACTACATACCCAATCGTCTGACCGAATCACACGGACTGTCACAACAGGGCATTGAGACACTTCATGCCAAGGGTTGTCGCTTAATCGTGACGTGCGATACAGGCAGCACTAATCTGACCGAAATTGAGTACGCTCGCAGCTTGGGTATGGATGTGATTGTGACCGATCACCATACATTGCCAGAAACGCGTCCGCCCGTCACTGCCATCATTAATCCTCGCGCATTGGCTGCTGACCATCCTTTAGCAACCCTTTCTGGTGTAGCGGTCGCTTACAAACTGGTGGAGGCACTGTACGAAACGCTGCCAGCAGTGCCGCAAAAACCGCTGGAGGCATTGCTCGATTTGGTGGCGATCGGTCTCATTGCCGATCTGGTGGAACTCAAAGGTGACTGCCGCTATCTCGCACAACGCGGTATTGAACAATTGCAAAAGCAGGCAGATCCGGTAACAGCAACGCGACCAGGGCTTTCTAGGCTACTGGCATTGTGTAAACGCAGCGGCGATCGACCCACTGATATTTCCTTTGGTCTCGGTCCGCGCATTAACGCCGTCAGTCGCATTCAGGGAGATGCCCACTTCTGCGTCGAACTGCTCACCAGTCAGGATGTCACCCTCTGCAATCACCTCGCAGAAGCAACGGAACTGGCAAATACCCGCCGCAAGGCACTGCAAAAAGAAGTGGTGCAGCAAGTCAAAGCCCGACTCACTCAAATCGACCTCTCTACTACCAGCGTTATCGTGCTCGCCGATGAACAGTGGCAAATTGGCGTTTTGGGGCTGGTTGCAGGGCAAATTGCTCAGGAGTATGGGCGACCGACGATTTTGCTGAATACGGAGTTAGCGGTCAGCGGTCAGCAGTCAGCGGTCAGCGGTCAGCAGTCAGCGGTCAGCGGTCAGGAGCAACACTTAGAAGTCACCAGTCCTCCTGCCCTCATTGCTTCCCCTGCTCCCTTTGCTTCCCCTGCCTCCCTTGCTTCCCCTGCCTCCCTTGCTTCCCCTCTCGCTCGTGGTTCAGCGCGATCGGTCAACCACATCGACCTCTACCAACTGGTAAAAGATCAGGCGCATTTGCTGCATCGCTTTGGTGGGCATCCCTACGCAGCAGGGTTAAGTTTGCCTGTGGACAACATTTCGCTTTTTACAGAGGCGCTTAATCAGCAGGCGCGGCAATTGGGTGAACTGGCGCATCCAGCAGTGAAAGCTGATTTAACGGTAACAGTAGCCACTCTGGGAAAAGAGCTGTTTCAGGCGTTGAAGCTGTTGGAACCTTGTGGAATGGGTAATCCAGTGCCTAAGCTGTTTCTTCAGAATTGCTGGTTTGAACGGGTGCGGAATGAGAACATTAAAGACTGGAAGGGTGGCAAAGTCCGTTATATCAAAACTGAATTTGAGCTTTGGGATGATTCGACTGAGCAGGGCTTTCCGGGTCTCTGGTGGGAGCATTATCAAGATGAGGTGCCGAAGGGCAGGTGTGACGCGATCGTCGAGCTGGATTTCAATGCCTACCAGAAACGCTACGAAGTCCGCCTCATTGCTGTGCGTCCTTGTGAGGCAACGTCGCAGTCTGCATCTAGTCTTGCGGGGACGTGGATGCTTGATTGGCGAGGCTTGGGTGATGCTATGGCGGAAGACGAGGAACCGCAGAGACGCAGAGACGCAGAGACTGCTCCTACTGCCTACTCCTCACCCCTCTCTTCTCTCTCCTCACCTCTTATCCTCCGCCAGTGCCCGACAAGCTGGGCTGATTTGCAGGTGTGGTTTCGTCGTGCGGTGCAGGAGCAACGATCGCTGGCGATCGCGTACCCGATGCCAGCTTACATTGACCCACACGAACTTTGGCAACAACTGGTCGGCATTGCCAAATACCTGAGCCGCACAGGGCAAGCTGCTACTCGCACACAGTTGTTAGATAAGTTAGGCATTGGCGATCGCCCCCTGAAACTAGGCTGCCAAACATTGGCGTACCTGGGCTTTACTGTCCGCCATGCCGACCATGCGTTTCAAATGACGTGGCAGGAGCCGCTTCAGTTGCACACAGATGAGCTGACGGCAGCCGTGGAGCAGTTTGCGATCGCGGTCAACGAAGAACACTTTCGTCGCCACTATTTTTATCAACTGCCTCTGGCAACCATGCAGGCGATCGCCGCTCAAACGATCGTCGGTGAAAGTTAATCGTCGGTGAATAGTTAAAACGTTGCAGTGCCAAACGTCGAAAGTGATGGCAAGATGACTTAACTCTAGACATTAAAGCAGGGACAATGGACGACAGACTTGCGGTGATGCTCGATCGGCTAAAGGCATGGAAACCAGGGCAGAGGCTTTTCCCTCGTACACTTCAAACTCAACACTTAGTGCCTCAGAAAAAGCGCTTTGCTCGACAGCTTTCCACTTTGGGATTGAGCGTTGTACTCAGCCTGCTTGCAGGACGTGTTCAGGCATTACCGGGACAAACGCCTGACGAGGCAGTGGTTTGGATTCAAGCAAACCCGACGCTGCGCCCTGTTCGTGGCGAAAAGCTGCTGGTACGTAAAAGTGACACGCCTGCTCAACGCTTCACGTTTTCGGCATCCCTGTTGCAAGTTGGCAGAGCTTCATCGGGGGCAACGGGTGGCATCATTCGCACCGAAGAAACCTCGTTTTTCGATCTGCAAAATGGCGTGAGTCGCGATCGCCTGCAAGAATCCCTGCGCGTTATCTACGGACCCACTGTTTACCAGGATTATGCTCAGGCAAAAACGCTCTACGCCTATCCCACACAGAAAACCCTTGACCAGGCAGTCAATCGTGATGCGCCCCTGCTGGCAGCGCTGCAAGGAGAAGTCCGCGAGGGCGATCGCTATGCCTACTGGCTCGAAGTTGCCCGACAGCCAAACGGCTTTGCCTACACGGGCAAAATTACCGTTTTTCTAAGAGACGACCTACCAAAGCTAGAAGCCGAACTACGCAATCGATGAAGGGAGAAAGTTGTGAGTTCTAAGTCGCTTAGCTTTTTTAAAGCCTTTCCTAAAAACTAACAACCAACAACTAATAACGCTTGACTACCCCTGCCACGTTCCGACAAAAATACTTCTTACGGCTGCGGCAATGCGACTCAGGTCTTCATCCAGCAGCGGGGGCCAGTCAACTCCGACTCGCTGACCGTTTTCAAACTCTTGCCGACTGTCACTTGCTAAAAGGTGCAGAGCACACGCCAAGTCTCGCTCAAACTCAGGACTTTCTCGCAATGACTCGAAGACAACCTTCAGCGCCAGCAAAATCGATGTCACCTGTCCAGGAATGGGAGGCTGTCCCTGCATCAGGCGAGTGAGTAGTGCATCTGGATTTTGTGCTGTCGCCATCCCTTGATTGACTAACAAACTCCGCGCTGTTTGGTAATCCACAGGCAAAAAGTGAACAAAAGTGTTGCTTTATGACTGTAACCCAGCACGGTCAGAAATTGACTGCATGAAACGTATCGATCGCCGATCGAACGTCAACTCGATCGCCAATGTGGATTAGACGCTCACTGCTACGGGTTCGGCAAACCAGCGTCCGGTTGCTTTACCAATCACCGAAAGTTCTTGCATGAGGCGATCGAATCGCTCTGGTGTAAGCGATTGCGGTCCGTCAGACAACGCTTTCTTCGGGTTTGGGTGAACTTCAATCATCAGCGAATCAGTGCCTGCCGCGATCGCCGCCATTGCCATCGACGGCACATATTCCGATCGTCCGGTGCCGTGGCTGGGATCAATCATGATCGGCAGGTGAGTGAGCGATCGGAGTACTGGGATGACCGACAAATCCAGTGTGTTCCGTGCGTACTTATTGTCAAACGTGCGAATACCCCGCTCACACAAGATCACATTCGGGTTTCCGGCTGCAAGAATATATTCTGCTGCCATGAGCCATTCTTCGATCGTGGCTGACATGCCGCGCTTCAGTAAAACAGGTTTATCTTGAGCGCCGACCTTCTTCAGCAGCGAGAAATTGTGCATATTGCGGGCACCAATCTGGATGACATCAGCAACACCTCCCACCAGCTCTAGATCCGCTGCATCCATCAGTTCGGTAATAATGCCCAAACCAGTCGCTTCCCGTGCCGCAGCCAATAAACCGAGCGCACTTTCGCCATGTCCCTGAAACGCATAGGGTGATGTGCGCGGTTTGAATGCGCCGCCACGTAAAAACTGTGCGCCTGCGGCTTTCACTCGACGTGCCGTCTCGACGATCATAGCTTCATCTTCAACTGAGCAGGGACCCGCCACAACAACGAGGGGATGACCTTCACCGAAAGCGATCGCGCCATTGGGCGTGGGCACAATCACTTCACTCGCTTCGCCATGACGATATTCCCGACTGGTACGCTTGTACGGCTTCTCGACTCGCAGGACTTGCTCAATCCAGGGGCTGGCTTCCTGAATCTGGAGCGGATCCATATCAACCGTATCGCCCACCAGACCGATGACGACCTTGTGCTTCCCAACAATCTTCTCTGAATTCAGATTCCAGCTAGAGAACTCCTCAGTGAGCCGGGTAATTTCGGCTTCTGGAGCGCCAATCTTCATAACGACAATCATGGGTGTATCCCTGCTGCTGAGTGAATAGAGGAGGACGAAAGTTTGGACGATCGCGCCTGTCAAACGTAACCAAACGCATCATTGGCATGAGCCAGCCATCCGATCGCTCTGTTGCGGTCTGGTTCAGGTAGAAGGGGGAGACTCATCTTTAGCAGCCCTCCAGGAGTCTCGCAGTCGCCCAAAGTTGAGCTTGAATTCATCCCAGCCTAACCAACTCCCTACCCGCTCTTCATCCCAGGAGGCAGAGAGAGGACCGTAGCTCAACCCCAGCACACCCAAACCAAAAAAGCCCAGACTGACCAGAAGCACAGCCACTGTAGGCGGTTTGAATAAGTCGTTTGCAATGGCAACATAGCTAACCACAAAGGTAAGCAGCGCACAAACGGTCGGAACACCACAAAATTTCGCCGCCCGACTGACCATACGGCGGTTAACGACTTCGGGGATGGGCGAGGCATTCGATCGCTTATCTATAGCCTTAGCTGGCGATGCCACGCTCTTCGCTACCGCACTTTGATTACTTGGAGGAGCTTGCTTGGCTGGCTTGCGACTCGCTTGAGCGGGTTCAAAGGGTAGCCGAGATGGCTCTGCTCCCTCTCCATGAGTGGAAGCAGCGTTATTCTGAGCTTTTTTCTTCTTCGCAGTCATAGACAAACCTGCCCTTGTTTAGCTGCGAATCGGTTAGCCGCGAATACCCAACCGTGTGATGAGCGCCCGGTAACGAGCATTATCCTGCTTTTGAATGTAGGACAAAAGGCTCTTTCTCAAGCCAATCATGCGCAGCAGCCCTTTACGGGACGCATGGTCTTTTTTGTTGGTCTTGAGGTGTTCGCTGAGGCGGTTGATACGCTCGGTCAGCATAGCAACCTGGACATCCGAAGAGCCAGTATCGGTTTCATGAACCTGGTAGTCGGAAATCAGTTCTTGTTTACGCTGTTGCAGCAGAGGCATGTCTCGTACGTCTTCCTGGTTGATATAGAGTCGCAGTCACTGATCTTACCATAGCCGTTTCGTTGATTGGTCAAGTTTGTTCAGTCGCCACAAAGAACTGTGAGAAAGAGGCAGGAGGCAGAGGGAGCAGAGGGGGCAGGGGAGGCAGAGGGGACAGGAGGGGGCAGGGGAGGCAGAGGGGGCAGAGGAGGCAGAGGGCAGAGGGCAGGAGGCGGAGGGCAGGAGGCAGAAGGCAGGAGGCGGAGGGCAGAAGGCGAAAAGGGTTGTAACGTCTTGCTATCGGAACGCTTCTTAAGGCTAAGGGGGGTTGGCGTTTGGAAGAAAGCTGACCGCTGACCGCTAACTGCTGACCGCTAACACTTATGCCTGCCAGACCAAGACTTTGGCTTCAAACGGACCAAGGTCGATCGCTAGACGACGATCGCTGACCTCGACATCATAGTTACCTGTCCACTCGTGCCAGGTGCCATCTGCGGGAAGGTCAGCCACTTCATAACCGCCCAAAAACTGGTCAGAGAAATTAGCAACGACCACGACACGAGAGCCTTCATCGTTCCAGCGGGTGTAGGCAAGCACTTTACCCTCTGGGTTTTCGTGGAAAAACTCAATATTTTCGGTGTAGAGCGCGTGGTTTTCCTTCCGCAGATTGATCAAGCCCTTGTAGGACTCCAACAACCCTTTGTTCAAATCGCCATCTAGCAGCCTCCAGTCAATTTTTGCTTGGTCGATCGTCTTGTACTTGTATTCGCCAAATTCTTCGCCCATCCAGATCAGCGGCACACCCATTGCGGTCATGAGTAGGGCAACGCCGAGCTTCACGCGACGAAAGGCTTCCTCACCCAAAATTTCGCGATCGCCTAATTCAGCCATGACGTGATTGTGATCATGGTTGGTCAGGTAATTCACGATATTCGTTGCGCCCATAAAGCCCTGACGCTTGGCATCCAGCACATCTTTCAGCCGCTCAAGGTCAAACGTGTCTCCACAGATGTGCTCCAGGATGCAATGGTAAAAGCTGTCGTGCCAGCAGCCATCCATTGGACCATCCACATTCGTAATGCTGGTGGCTTCGGGGATGTGTTCCGCTACGGTATAAAAAGGCTTGTCACCAGCGCTCTGTTTCGCTTCTCCCACAATCCAGTGCATGAAGTCGTAGTTGGCAATCTGGCGTGCGGCATCAAAGCGAATGCCGTCAATGTGGTATTCCTCCACCCAGTAGCGCACGGCATCGCCAGAAAAGCGCCGCGCAGGGTACGTTTTCAGGTTTTCGTCGTAGTGTTCGTAGTTGAACTCTGGTCCCCAGTTGTTGTCGGGATCGCGGGGTTCGTGGTGATACCAATAGTCGTGATCAATCTGGGTCAGCGGACAGGAGGCTTCGGAATGGTTGTAGATGCCATCCATGAGAATGCGAATGCCTCTGGCGTGACATGCATCAACGAGCTTCTTTAAGTCTCTACTGGCACCGTAGCTGGTTTCGGAGGCAAAGAAGTGACGTGGATTATAGCCCCAACTGTAGCTGCCAGGATATTCCTTAATGGGCATAAGTTCGATCGCGTTAATGCCCAACTCACATAAATAATCCAGCTTCTCAACTACATGCTTGTACTGTCCCCGCGCCTTCTTGTCATTCTCACCGCCCGAAAAGTCGGCGACGTGAAGCTCGTAAATTACTAATTCGTGGTCAGCGGGTAGGGGATTCTTGTCATGTTTCCAAACATAGGTGTCAACGATGCGCTCACCGCCTTTAATGCGAACAATGCCGTTCTCCTCGCTGCTGGTGCCATCGATATCTGTCGCGTACGGATCGGTCACATCCACCCATTGATCCGGTTCAAAAAACCAGCTTTTGGAGCGCACTCGAAATTTGTATTGATGAACCCCGTCTTCCAGATCAACATTGACTCGAAAGGAGCCATCCTTACCCTTCGTCATCGCGATCGCGTTCCAGTCAGAAAAGGAGCCAATCAACGCAGCTTCATTGTTGTAGGGTGCAAATAAGCTGAACTCAATAGAACTTGTCATAACACTCCTCTAAGCTACGGCTGCAAAAACTAATAATTGGGAGTATTCTGTGACCCACAGGAACAGAGCCGCATCTTGCAAAGGGCATAATATTGATTGCTTCCTACGTCTGACACGAACAACGCTGATGGTTGACCTTCCGCCGCTAACGACTGAAACAATCTGGGCAATTCTCAATGAAACGCTGGAGGATGCGACGGTCAATCAACTGGTGTGGCACCATCTCGGCTACCGCCTTGACGCAGACGATCGCTGGAACACGGCTGCCGTTGCACCCGAATGGCAAGCCGCCTATCCTGAACCGCCCGATTTCATTGCCAGCCGTCCGGCAACAGTGAAACTAACGCGATCGATTCCAGCCGAGGACAAACAGCTACTGAAAGAGAAACTGGGGTTCCAAGGGTATAAAGTCAACGAGCTAGTGCCCCGTAAAACACGACGAGCGACGATCGCCAGTTGGCTGCTCAGCTACATGCGTCAGACAGGTATTGAGTTTTAGGAGCGGTCAGCGGTCAGCGGTCAGCGGTCAGCTTTCTTCTAAACGCCAACCCCCCTTAGCCTTAAGAAGCGTTCCGATAGCAAGACGTTACAACCCTTTTCGCCTCCTGCCCTCTGCCTCCCCTGCTCCCTCTTGCCTCCCCTGCTCCCTCTGCCTCCCCTGCCTCCTGCCTTCTGCCCCCTGCCTCCTCCCCCATGACCACCAACCCCTACGCCTGGATCGATGATGCTCTTGCGACGATTCATCGGGCAGGCTGGTATCGATCGGTGCAAACGATTCAGGGACGTGCTGGTGCGGTGGTCGAGATGGATGGGCAACGCGTCATCAACTTTGCCAGTAACGACTATTTGGGTTTGGCTGGGGACGATCGCTTAATTCAAGCCGCGATCGCCGCTACACAGAAGTACGGCACGGGCAGCACAGGCTCACGGTTAGTCAGTGGGCATCGAGACATTCACCAGCAGTTGGAACGGGCGATCGCGGCATTGAAGCAAACCGAAGACGCGCTGGTGTTTAGCTCTGGCTATCTTGCCAATTTGGGGACGGTCAGCGCTCTGGTGGGCAAACGTGATCTCATCTTGTCCGACCAATACAATCACTCCAGCCTTGTGAATGGTGCTATTTTGAGCGGTGCGACGGTTCTAAAGTACGCGCATTGTGATGCCGCAGAGTTGCAACAGCATTTGGAACAGCACCGCGATCGCTACCGTCGCTGTTTGCTACTGACTGACAGCGTGTTCAGTATGGATGGCGACCTGTGTCCATTGCCCGAACTTTTAGCCTTAGCAGAGACGTTTGATGCCATGCTGCTGGTGGATGAGGCACACGCTACAGGCGTTTTAGGGGGAACAGGTGCAGGCTGTGTCGAACACTTCGGCTGCACGGGCAGCACCCTCATTCAGGTAGGCACGCTTAGCAAGGCGTTGGGCAGTCTGGGCGGCTATGTCGCGGGTTCAGCAACGCTCATCGATTACCTGCGAAACCGATCGGCTGGCTGGATTTACACGACAGCGCTCTCTCCAGCCGATACTGCCGCTGCACTGACAGCGATCGCGATCGCCCAACAAGAACCGCAACGCCGTACCCAACTTTGGCAAAACGTCACGGCACTCAAGCAGGCATTAACCCAGAAGTTTGTAGCCAGCCCAAATGTAGACCTCAAACTCCTACCGTCCGAGTCTCCTATTCTAAGTTTGCAGGTTGGCAGTCCTGCGATCGCGCTTCATCTGGCGACAGCTTTACGACAAGCGGGCTTTTTTGCACCAGCCATCCGCCCACCCACCGTACCAACTAGCCGTCTTCGCCTGACCCTCATGGCAACCCACGACAAGACTCACATCGACCCGTTCATCACAGCTCTGAGCGATAATGTTACCCTTATTTGAATCGATGCCTGGATCGCTTATGTCGCAGAAAAATGAAACTCCAGCGCTAGTGTTGGCACTCCTGCTCACAGTTGGGTTATTGGGCGCTGGGTTTTGGTGGTTCATGCCAAAAGCAGGTGTCAAGCTTGAGCCTCAGTTTGCAAGCAAGGAGCCTCAGGTGCCCAGGGAAGCTGTGTCTATTGAGGATCGCATCAGTCAGGGCGAACGTAACTTAGCTTCGAACGAAATCAAAACTGATAAGCCCGCCTTTGCACTGGCGAAACAGGCAGGTGTAAGGGCGATGGCTGCGAAGCAATACAGTGAAGCGACTGCACGGTTTGAATCAGCCCTGCAAGCGGCGCGCAATGCACCCGAAACATTGATTTACTTGAATAATGCTCGTATCGGTAACAACCGTTCTTATGCGATCGCGGTAGCCGTACCCCTTGGCAGTGATCCCAACGGCAGCTTAGAAATTTTGCGCGGGGTGGCTCAGGCGCAGCAAGAACTGAACGGCGCGATCGGGAGTCAGTCGGTTCCACTCAAGGTTGTCATCACCAATGACGACAACAACCCTGATATAGCGAAACAAATTGCGAATGCATTGGTACAAAATCCTGATGTTTTGGGCGTGGTGGGTCATTATGCCAGTGATGTCACCTTGGCAGCGGGAAGCGTCTATAACGCGGGTGGGTTGGTGAGCATTTCACCCATTAGCTCCACTGTAAAACTGTCTGGTTTCGGCAAGTACACCTTTCGGACGGTGCCGAGCGACTATGTTGCCGCCAGAGCGCTGGCAGACTATGCCGTCAAACGCTTGCAGCAGAAAAAAGCAGCCGTGTTTTTCAACTCTCAAAGTGCTTACAGCCAGTCGTTGAAGGCAGAATTTGTCACGGCGATCGCCCTTTCGGGTGGGCAAGTATCCGATGAATTTGATCTGTCGGCTCCCACTTTCAGCGCGGCACAGGCAGTTGACCAGGCGCTCAAGCAAGACGACAAACTGCTGATGCTAGCCGCAAATACAGGCACGCTCGACCAGGCACTTCAGGTCGTGCAGGTTAATCAACGTCGCCTGAGCCTTTTAGGAGGGGATGATGTCTATGCACCGAAAACCTTAGAGGTTGGTGGACAACCAGCAGAAGGAATGGTGCTGGCAGTGCCGTGGCATATTGACGGCAATCTTAAGTCCTCCTTTCCAAGGCAATCGCGCCAACTGTGGGGTGGCGATGTGAACTGGCGCACTGCCACTGCCTATGATGCAACGAAAGCACTCGCTGCCGCGATCGCCCGTGATCCCACTCGTGCAGGCGTGCAGCAAGCACTTGCATCACCCGCTTTTGTGGCAACAGGGGCATCAGAACCAGTGCGGTTTTTGCCATCGGGCGATCGCAATGTCGGCATTCAACTCGTGAAAGTGTCCCCTGGCAAGCGCTTTGGATCAGGCATCGATTTTGTCCCCGTTGCCTGGTGAGAACCTGAGTAGGGGGACAAAATCGCCCTCTAAACTTAAACGATTTACCCTCAACACTCGAAGCTTGCACCTCAAAGCTCGAAGCTTGCTGTTTTAAGTAGGAACTTTGCTGTTTCAAACCGGAACGATCGCACTCAAAGCTCGAAGTTTGCTGTTTCAAGCAGAAACGATCGCATTTCAAATCAGAACGATCGCACTTGAAGTAGAAAGGTTGCTGTTTGAAATAGGAGCGATCGCATCTGAAGTAGGAACGATCGCACTCTGACCTCGAACGATTGTATCTAAAGTAGGAAAGTTGCTGTTTCAAGCCGGAACGATCGCACTTCAAGTCAGAACTTTGCTGTTTCAAACCGGAACGATTCCTTTCCTGCGGAACGCGATGCGAACGGAACGCTGCGCGAACGCACTTGAAACCGGAACGATTCCTTTCCTGCGGAACGCGATGCGAACGGAACGCTGCGCGAACGCACTTCAAGGCAGAACTTTGCTGTTTCAAACCGGAACGATCGCTCTTTGAACCTGAAACATGTGTCGCGTGATGCCAAGAAATCGGGTTTCTGGTGAATGCGATGCGGATAAGGCAACAGCGTCTGGCTGAGAAACCCGATTTCTGAGTCTGGCGCGATCGACGATAATAGACGAAATTCTCTGCTCAAGTCTTGTTGCTTGTAGTATCGTCTCCTTCAAAGGCACTGCCTCATGCATCGACATCTCAATGGTTGCTTACAGAGCAAAGGGATTGAGAAGGCTGAGATCGACAATATTCTGGAAGTCTCGACTGTTGCGAGTAACCAAAACGCTGTTGCTTTCGACGGCACAGGCTGCAATGAGAGCATCTGGTAAAGCAATGCGACGACTACGCCGGATGTAAGCTGCACGATCGAGCACCTGCTCACTGAGAAGAACACTGGTGAACAAACGCAGAAAGGATCGAATTTGGTTGGCTTCTGTTTCTGTCAGGGCAAGATAACAGAGCAATTCTGCCCAACTGACCGGACAGTAGCATCCGGTCGCTTGCCCTGCCAAGACTTCACCGATGATTGACTGAACGGCGGCTTCCCCGTTGAAGTAGTAAATGAAGATGTTGGTGTCGAACAGATAACGGTTACTGGTGCCATTCATCTCTCAACTCGCGCTGAAACTGAAGCGGATCAATGCGAGTGGGCAAGAAGCCAAAGAGGTTAATGCTTTGGGCAGCAGGTGTTTGTGAAGGCTGCAATGGTTGTAACACGACAACAATCTCAACCAATCCAGGTTCCACTGCGTCTGGCAATGTTAGTTCAACTTTACGATCGCTGTTCACCTGCACAATCTGCCGCATCGTTTCCATAGCATTGAGCTTCTCAAGATAGCCCTATCGTAAGCGATCGCCCCCTGATCTCAAAACTTGCAATTCAAAGCTCCGAACCTGCGGTTTGGCACGCGACTATTTACACCCAGAACTCAAACGCTCGCACTCAAAGCTCAGAGGTTGCTGGTTTGACCTGGAACGATCGCACTCAAAGCAGGAACGATCGCATCTGAAGTAGGAAAATTGCTGTTTCAAGTAGGAACGATCGCATTTGAAATAGGAACGATCGCACTTCAAGTCAGAACTTTGCTGCTTCAAACCGGAACGATCGCTCCTTGAACCTGAAACATGTGTCGCGTGATGCCAAGAAATCGGGTTTCTAGTGAATGCGTCGAGTACAAGGCAACAGCGTCTGGCTGAGAAACCCGATTTCTGAGTCTGGTGCGATCGACGATCATGGACGAAATTCTCTGCTCACGTCTTGTTGCTTTCCCTATCGCCTCTCTCAAAGGCACTGCCTCATGGTTAGAAGCCGCGATCGTTCTTTGAAGTCTCTCATCCAACACCCTACTCCTTCTCACCGCTTCAACCGGGTCTGCTAACAAGACTACCCTCGTGGGTAATACAGATTTCTAAGGAGAAACTTATAGTTGAAATAAGAATTATAGGAAAGCTGAAAATGCCAGACAAACCTAATTATCAAAGTCCAGAACAGTCACCAAGTCTTGATTCATTGTCAAGGAAAATCTTGCGCTCACCGAAAAGCGGACCTGTGCAAGAGGAAGTTATGGATAGTCTTCTACTTGAAGTAGAAGCAGCCTTAAAGAAAGAGATAAACCAGAACTTTCCCGATCAAGCATTAGGAGGAATCCGATTGGGATATCAGATTGAACATCCTGATCAATGTAACCAAACAGTCGAAAGTTACTGGGTGGGTTTCGGTCAAGCGCCTCTTTACGAAAAGTTGCTGCAATATACCGAATTGCCTTCGCGAGAAGAGCAAGTTAAAGACGGCTATGAAACAACTCCATCAACAGAGGATTGCCTGTCCGATGATTTGATCAATAAGCTGATCGATAGTATTCAAGCTTCTATGCGTCGCTCAATATCTCTTGATCCGATTAATGATGACCACTTGCACGCTTGGTTTTTTGCACATACAGTTCACAAGACGGAATCTCTGAAAGTATTGCAGTATGCAGGAAGCACAGGGTGTTGCTGTTATACGAACAGGCGACGACGTAAAGTCACTGGAAGCTGTACAGGGACGCGCTGTTGTTAATAGAGGTTACAAAAAAGTTGTTTAACGAGTAGCCCTTGAGTTCAAGCAGCTTCATGATGATGATGACAACTGTATGGTTGAAATAGGTGGTTGAAATAGTTAAATCGGTGCCGCATGAAGCAGTATTCTGCACTTACAGTCTTGATTGTCACCGTCGTTGCTCCAGTAGTTGGATTGCTACCTGTTTTTAGTGTTTGGGCAAAGACTTGCACTCAGGCAGAAATCGTTCACTACCTGGAGCAACTCTCTCAATTGGATACCCCTGCTATTCAAAAGCTGATTGAATGTGACCAACCAGCAGTACCAGGTCTTGCTCAGGCATTGAACAGTTCAAACGCTAATGTCAAAGCTAATGCTGCCTATACCCTAGGCATTGTAGGCAGAAACCCTGAAATAGTTGTCCCAAAGCTGATTGGAGTTTTGGATGATCGCGATCGCCTTGTCCGCACAAATGCTGCTTATGCGCTAGGTGATTTTGGTATTAAAGACCGTGCTGCTACCTCAACGCTGCTGACAATGCTCGCCAAGGATACAGACGGTAAAACCCGTTCTGCGGCTGCATACGCGTTAGGTAAGGTCAGTAGCGGAGACAAAACTATTATTTCTGCGTTGATCAAAGCACTCGATGATTCAAATAACGGTAGTGGTGAATAGTAATGGTTAGGAGCGAAGGGAGGCATTGTAATGATGCACAAAGTACCAAATCGCGCCAATATGATTGCTCAATTTTTTCGAGAACGACAAGGTTTTACGGACCAAACGTCCG